>Ga0180222_1001478_pt1 | contig 24089 bp, 24 predicted proteins | sample eDN5th37CKraftOP_FD_151336 | JGI IMG/M metagenome (GOLD analysis project Ga0180222, IMG submission 151336) | Enriched Organic Plus compost microbial communities from Emeryville, California, USA - eDNA 5th pass 37_C Kraft OP (version 2) (version 2) ...
CGAACAAGCCGAGATGACGATCCCAGTCGCTGTTTGATGTCCCCACAGGTCCCGCGACCGAACCCGTGGGTGGGTCCCTCTAGCTGATGCCAGGATCCGGGCCGAGGGCACTCCCGGTCTGACAGACCAGCCGTCGCTTAGGCAGCGAGGGCGTAGTCGCGCTGATTGGAATCGGCGCTTAATTGGTTGCAACGACGCTTACGGTGGTCTCTTGCCTGCACCGGCACGCTTCCCTGGATTCGATGCTCGAAGTCGAAACCGTTCAGCCCCTTGTTCAGTTGTGGAAACAACACCCTGCCCTGGTGGCAGGACCACCCATCATACGCGGAGCACAACGCTGCGTTCCACCCATTTAATCCCGGCTCTCCGACAGTGCGGTGAAACTAGCCGACAACCATGGATCGGTACCGTTTGACCAGTTCAGCGGTCTCGTCCCGCGGCAGGGCATGCACCACCAGCCCCTCTGGCCCCTCCATGGTCTCCGCGGCGAACATCGCGTTGATGATCGCTTCCTCGGTCGCCTCGACCGTCGCGTAGAACAAGCCGTCGATCAGCCGGTTGGCCAGCATGTTGATCTGGGCCACGTCCGGTCCGGGTTCGGCGGCGAAGTCGCCGACGAAACCGTTGCCGGTGGCGAAGCAGAACGCGATGTCACCGCTGCCGTTCTCGCCCGCGCCGCCGGTGCGGGCGATACCGAGCGCGGCGCGCTGCGCCAATCGGGCGCACTGGGTCGGAATCAAGGGTGCGTCGGTGGCGACGAGCACGATGATCGAACCGGTGCCCTCGGGCGGTTGGCCCGGCATGATCACCGGCGTCGGCGGTGGCGGCAACAGCCGACCCACCGGCACACCGTCGATCATCAGGCGCTCGCGTGCACCGTGATTGGCCTGCACCAGCACGCCGACGGTGTGGTCGCCGACCACTCGCGACGACGTCCCGATGCCGCCCTTGTAGCCGTGCGCGACCATGCCGGTGCCGCCGCCCACCGCGCCCTCTTCGACAGGGCCGTCGGTCGCGTTCTCGATGGCCTCCGCCACATGCTCGGGCCGGACGTGGAAGCCGTTCAGGTCGTTGAGAATGCCGTCGCACGTTTCACCGACCACCGGTAGGGAGAAGAAGAACTCGTCGCCGCGGACGCTCTTCTCATGGGCGATGAGCGCGTCGCGCACCACGCCGACGCTGTGCGTGTTGGTCAGGCCGATATAGCTGGTGAGCTGCCCGGATTCGGCGACCCAGTGCTGCCCGGTGAGTTCACCGTTGCCGTTGAGCCGGTGCGGAGCGGCGAACAGCGGCCGGTTCCACGGCTCCTCGCGCGGGATGACGACGGTGACACCGGTGCGTACCGGGCCGTTGCCCGGATTTCGCGGTCCCGAACCGGACACCAACGTCGTATGCCCCACACGCACCCCGTCGACGTCGGTGATCGCATTGAGTGGTCCGGTCTGCAGATCTCCGATGATGATGTCGTAGTCACGCGCACGGCCCAAGGCCCTCAGCCCCTTTCGTTCCGGATGAAACCATCACGTGGAATCTAGCCAGTTCGAGGGGTTCGGCGGGAGCAGTTTTCGCTACGAGCGTGCCCACGGGGTGAGAAAGGTCCCGGAATTCCGCCGTGGGTTCACGATCGGCGCCGAGAATCCACACTCGGCGATCAGATCTTGCCCTTGGCCCGGCGGCCCAGCTCGCGGATCACCTCGCGTTGAGCGTCTCGACGGGCGAGGTCCTGGCGCTTGTCGTGGGCCTGCTTGCCGCGGGCGAGCGCCAACTCGACCTTGACCTTGCCGTCGGTGAAGTAGATCGACAGCGGCACCAGCGTGAGGTTGCCGTCGCGGATCTTGCCGATGAGGTTGTCGATCTGCTTGCGGTGCAGCAGCAGTTTGCGGTTGCGCCGCGGCGCGTGGTTGGTCCAGGTGCCGTGGTGATATTCGGCGATGTGGACGTTGCGCAGCCAGATCTCGCCGTCGTCGACCGTGGCGAACGCGTCGGCCAGCGAGGCCTGACCTTCGCGCAGGCTCTTGACCTCCGTGCCCATCAACACGATCCCGGCCTCGTAGGTGTCGAGGATCGTGTAGTTGTGTCGCGCCTTGCGGTTGGTGGCGACCACCTTGTTGTTGCTGGAGGCGCTCTTCTTGGTCACGTCGTCCTCACTACCTACGTACGTACAGCCGCAGTGTCACATACGCGGTGACACCGGACATCGCGAGTCCGAGGAACAACATCCAGGGTGCGCTGTAGTAGAGGATGTCTGCGTAGTCGACCTTGGCGATCAGATTGGCTTGATAGAACTGGTCGAGCGCCTTCTCCAGGAACATCGCCCGTACCGCGATCAATCCGACGATCGCGAGGATGACGCCGATGAGGGCTGCGAGCATCGCCTCGACGAGGAACGGCAATTGCGTGTACCACCGGGTCGCGCCGACCAGACGCATGATGCCGATCTCGGTACGCCGCGTGTAGGCGGCCACCTGCACCATGTTCGCGATCAGCAGCACCGCTCCGATCGCCTGCACGAGGGCCACCGCGAACGCCGCACTGCTGATGCCGTCGAGGACCGCGAACAACCGGTCGATCAAGTCCTTCTGGTTGAGCACGTTGAGCACGCCGGGCTGGCCGACCATGGCCTGGTCGAATTCCTCGTGGTTCTCCGGATCGACGAGCTTGACGACGAACGACGCCGGGAACGCGTCCTTACCCGCGACGTCCTTGTACTGCGGGAACTTCTTGATCGCGTCGTCGTAGGCCTGTTCGCGGTTGAGGAACCGCAGCGAGCGCACGTCGTCGCGGTCGTCGATCTTGCGGTACAGCGCCTTGCAGGGATCTGAATCACACGTCGGGTCGTTGGCCGAGATGTCGTCGGTGAGGAAGACCTGGCTCTCGACCCGGTCGAGGTAGATGTCGCGCGACTGATCGGCCAGCCGGACCACCAGCAGGCCGCCGCCGAACAGGCCGATGGAGATGGCCGTGGTCAGCACCATCGCCACGGTCATCGTGACGTTGCGACGAAGCCCGGTCAGGACTTCATTGATGAGAAAGCCGAAGCGCACTTAGCGATCCATTCCGTAGACGCCGCGCTGTTCATCACGGATCAGCCGGCCGAGTTCGAGTTCGACGACCCGCTGGCGCATGGAGTCGACGATGTGATGGTCGTGGGTGGCCATCACCACGGTGGTCCCGGTGCGGTTGATCCGCTCGAGGAGATCCATGATGTCCTTGCTGGTCTCCGGGTCCAGGTTGCCGGTGGGCTCGTCGGCGATCAGCACCAGCGGCCGGTTGACGAACGCGCGGGCGATGGCCACCCGCTGCTGCTCACCACCGGAGAGTTCACTGGGCAGCCGGTTGGCCTTGCCGGACAGCCCCACCATCTCCAGCACGTCGGGCACCACCCGGTTGATGGTGTCGGCGCGCTTGCCGATCACCTCCAGGGCGAACGCCACATTCTCGAACACCGTCTTCTGCTGGAGCAGACGGAAATCCTGGAACACGCAGCCGATCACCTGGCGCAGGCTCGGGATGTGGCGGCCGGGCAGCTTGTTGACATGGAACTTCGACACCCGCACGTCGCCGGAGGTCGGCGTATCGGCCCCCAGCAACAGCCGCATGAAGGTCGACTTACCCGACCCGGACGGGCCGATGAGGAAGACGAATTCACCCTTGTCGATCTTCAACGAGACATCGTCGAGGGCTGGGCGTGCCGAAGACTTGTACTGCTTCGTCACGTGGTCGAGGGTGATCATCACGGCACGCCAGTGTAGCGGTGTGAGCGCTCGAGCCGGGCCACGCTACTGCGGCGGCGCGGGCGCCGCAGGTTCGGTCGCCGGCTCAGGCGTCGGTGTCGGCGCCGGGGCGGGCGCCGCGCCGGGCAGCACGGGCAACGTGATCGGCGGCAGGATCCCCGGCCCATCCGGGTCCACGACCGTCGTCGCCGGACCGGGCGATGTGCTCGTCGGGCTGGTGGGGCTCGTCGTGTCACCGGGACCGAGCGGGCCCGTCGGGGTCGTGGTCGGTGTCTCCGATGTCGGCGGCGGCGTGGTGGTCGTCGTGGTGGGAGTGGTGGTCCGCGTGGTGCGCGGCGTCTCGACTTTGGTGCGCGGAACCCAGGTGTAGTCAGGGTCGGGCACGAATCCGGGCGGCACCACCTGCGGGGTCTCGGTTCGCGCGGGCTCGGGCTGGTAGGTCTGCTGCAGCCACCACAGCGCGAAGAACGCCACGATCAGCACCACCGTGGACGTGCGCAATCTCCCGACGCGGCTACGCCAGACCCGGGTGGCGGCATCCGTCACGCGGCTCAGATCGAGATTCACTTCTTCGGCTCCTGCGGTGCGATCTGCACCTCAGCGGCCGCGGCGGGATGGATGATGTCGCCCGCCGCGGCGACCGATGCGTCAGACGACGTCACGACGCCTGCCCGGCGCAGCGCGCGGACCACGCGCACGCGCAGCCGACGTCCCACCTCGAACTGTTTTCCGGGCAGGGTGCGCGCGACCATGCGGAGGTTCACGGTGTCCACGCCGATGCTCTCGACACCCATCAGCTGAGGTTTGTCGAGCACGAGCTTGGACAGCTCGGCGTCCTCGGTGGCGCGTTCGGCGACCTCGTTGAGGACGTCGTTGACGACGTTGAGGTCGACGCTCACCGACACCGGGATGTCGACGACCGCGCGTGCCCAGTCCTTCGACAGGTTCAGCGACTTGACGATCTGCCCGTTGGGGACCGTGTACATCTCCCCTTCGGTCGAGCGCAGCTTGGTGACGCGCAGCGTGACGTCTTCGACGGTGCCCTCGGCCTCGTTGCTCGCACCGATCGTGAGCCGCACGAGGTCACCGAACCCGTACTGCTTCTCGGTGATGATGAAGAAACCCGCCAGCAGGTCCTGCACGATGCGTTGTGCACCGAAACCGAGCGCCGCACCGAGCACGGCGGCCGGTGCGACCAGCGACGCGACGGGTACGGCGAGAACGTCGGTCACCTCGACCAGCACGATGACGAACAACAACGCGACCGACACCCAGGAGATCACCGACGCGACGGCCTGACGGTGCTTGGCGCTCTCCGAGCGCACCAGCTGGTCGCTCTCCTGGTACTCGGCATCGATGCGGCGCACCACGCGCTGCGCGGCCCAGCTGATGAAGCGGGCCGCGAGCAAGCCGCCGATGAGCAGCAGCGCAATCCGCAGACCCTTTGTCAGGATCCACACGCCTATTTCGCCGTGCCAGAAGTCGTGCCAGCGGTCGGCCACCGAGAAGGCGAGAACGGTTGCCGCCGAGCTGCTAATCGTCATCTTTTCTGTTGCGCCATCTGATTCCTGCCTCCAGGAATCCGTCGATGTCTCCGTCGAGTACCGATGCTGGGTTTCCGACCTCGTATTCGGTGCGCAGATCCTTCACCATCTGGTACGGGTGCAGGACGTAGGAGCGCATCTGATTACCCCAGGAACTGCCGCCGTCGCCCTTCAGCGCGTCGAGCTCTGCGCGTTCCTCCAACCGCTTGCGTTCCAGCAACTTCGCCTGGAGAACCCGCATCGCCGACACCTTGTTCTGCAGCTGCGACTTCTCGTTCTGGCAGGTCACCACGATACCGGTGGGGATATGGGTCAGCCGGACCGCGGAATCGGTGGTGTTGACCGACTGTCCGCCGGGACCCGACGAGCGGTAGACATCGACGCGGAGGTCGTTCTCGGGGATGTCGATGTGGTCGGTGGTCTCCACGACCGGCAGCACCTCGACGTCGGCGAACGACGTCTGGCGCCGGCTCTGGTTGTCGAACGGGCTGATGCGCACCAGGCGGTGGGTGCCTTGCTCGACCGAGAGCGTGCCGTAGGCGAACGGCGCGTGCACCGCGAAGGTCGCGCTCTTGATGCCCGCCTCTTCGGCGTAGGAGGTGTCGAAGATCTCCACGGGGTAGTCGTGCTTCTCGGCCCAGCGGATGTACATGCGCATCAGCATCTCGGCCCAGTCCGCGGCGTCGACGCCACCGGCGCCCGACCGGATCGTGACGACGGCCTCGCGCTCGTCGTACTCACCCGACAGCAGCGTGCGGACCTCCATCGCCTCGATGTCCTCGCGCAGCTTGGCGAGCTCGGCGTCGGCCTCGGCGACCTCGTCGGGGCCGCCTGCTTCGGCGGCCAGCTCGTAGAGCACCGGCAGGTCGTCCAACCGCTGGCGCAGGCCCTCGACACGGCGCAGTTCGTTCTGCGCGTGGGACAGATCGCTGGTGACCTTCTGGGCCCGCGTCTGGTCGTCCCACAGGTTGGGGTCGGAGGCGTCCTTCTCGAGTTGTTCGATGCGGTTACGGAGCCCGTCCACGTCGAGCACCCGCTCCACGGTCGTCAGAGTGGTGTCGAGTGCGGCGATGTCTGCTTGACGGTCAGGATCCACGGAAGTTCAGGTTACCTGGCTGCAGTTGAGAGACGTTTCTCGCGACCTCCCGCAGGGTTGCGAATCCGCGTTTAGCATCGGGTGTACCCCGTCCTCCCACGTCGCGACAGCCCTTTGCACGTGGCGGGACGAGTGACAGAAGGCTTGTTGTCGAGCTCAGTTAGGCACCGTATGCGCCCGTACCACGTAGCGATCGTCGGCTCAGGACCCTCCGGATTCTTTGCTGCCGCATCGCTGCTGAAGTTTGCCGACTCTCAACCCGACCGCGATGTCCGCGTGGACATGCTCGAGATGCTGCCGACCCCGTGGGGTCTGGTGCGCTCCGGCGTCGCTCCCGACCATCCGAAGATCAAGTCGATCAGCGCCCAGTTCGAGAAGACCGCGGCCGACCCCCGCTTCCGGTTCTTCGGCAACGTCCGGGTCGGTGAGCACGTCCAACCGGGCGAACTCGCCGAACGCTACGACGCCGTCGTCTACGCCACCGGCGCACAGTCCGACCGCGCGCTGAACATCCCCGGCGAGGAGCTGCCGGGCAGCGTCGCGGCCGTCGACTTCGTGGGTTGGTACAACGCGCATCCGCATTTCCGCGAGATGGCGCCCGATCTCTCCGGCGGGCGCGCCGTGGTGGTCGGCAACGGCAACGTCGCACTCGATGTCGCACGCATCCTGGTCAGCGATCCGAAGGCGTTGGCCAACACCGACATTGCCGACCATGCGCTGGACAAGCTGGACGCGCGCGGTGTGGACGAGGTCGTGGTGCTCGGCCGGCGTGGTCCGCTGCAGGCGACGTTCACCACGCTGGAGTTGCGTGAACTCGGCGACATGGAGGGCCTCGGCGACGTCGACGTGATCCTGGATCCGGCCGATTTCGCCGACATCACCGACGAGGATCTCGAAGCCGCGGGCAAGACCGTCAAGCAGAACATCAAGGTGCTGCGCGGTTACGCCGAGCGGGAACCGCGAGGCGCCAAGCGGCGCATCGTGTTCCGGTTCTTCACCTCACCGATCGAGCTGCGCGGCGAGGACCGCGTGGAATCGATCGTGTTGGGACGCAACGAACTCGTGCGCGGCGCCGACGGCAGGATGGTGGCCAAGGACACCGGTGAGCGCGAAGAACTGCCGGCACAGCTGGTGGTGCGTGCGGTCGGATACCGCGGCGTGCCGACTCCAGGCCTGCCGTTCGACGAGCGTTCGGGCACCATCCCGCACACCGACGGCCGCGTCGAGGGCAGCGCCAACGAGTACGTGGTGGGCTGGATCAAGCGCGGACCGTCCGGCGTCATCGGCAGCAACAAGAAGGACTCACAGGACACCGTCAACACCCTGCTCGACGACCTCGCCGCGGCCCGGCTGCCCCAGCGCGGGCCCGACCACTCCGAGAAGCTCGCGGCGTGGTTGCTGGAACGTCAGCCCAAGGTGGTCACGGGCGAGCACTGGAAGCTGATCGACGACTACGAGCGCGCCGCGGGCGAACCGACCGGCCGACCCCGGGTGAAGCTGGCGAGCGTGGCTGAACTGCTGCGCGTGGGCCACGGCTGAATTCCCGCGCGCTCGGCGGACTCTAGACCGGCGGCGGTTCGTACGGCCGCGGCGGCGGGGGCGGAGGCGAGGACGGTGGCGGCGTGTCGGTCGGCGCGAACGCCCACTTGTCCGGGTTGCTCGGCGAATACACCACCGGGAACAGCGCGCCCATGCTCGGCCAGTCGTTCACATCGACGGCCATCCGCTGATACACGACATGCTCTCGCACCGTCGGGCCGCTGATGACGCCGGTGATGGTGACGAACTGCTCCCCCTCGGCGTCGGGCCGCGGACTCACGCCGGTCACCAGCAGGGTCCCTTGGGTGAGGTCACCGCCCATGCCGCGGCGGCGCATGATCCGCGGAGCCAGCAACAGGACCAACGCGCCCACCAGCAGCAACAGGATGCCGAATTCCCACACCCCGCCATGGTAGGACTGCAGCCATGAGCACCGTCGCAGATGACCTCACACTCGCACTCGAACTGGCCGATCAGGCCGACGCCCTCACCATGGACCGGTTCGGCGCGCTGGATCTGCGCGTGGAGACCAAACCCGACCTCACTCCGGTCACCGACGCCGACCGCGGCGCGGAGGAAACGCTGCGCGCGGCGTTGGCGCAAGCCCGGCCCGCCGACACCGTGTTCGGTGAGGAGTTCGGCGGCACAACGGCTTCGACGGGCCGGCAGTGGGTCATCGACCCGATCGACGGCACCAAGAACTTCGTGCGCGGCGTGCCGGTGTGGTGCACGCTCATCGCGCTGCTCGACGACGGCGTACCCAGGGTTGGCGTGGTCAGCGCGCCGGCACTGGCGCGCCGGTGGTGGGCCGCCGAGGGGCAGGGCGCATTCGGGTCGTTCAACGGCACGACACGCAAACTGTCGGTGTCGGGTGTCAGCGACCTGTCGGCGGCGAGCCTGTCCTACTCGGATCTGACCACGGGCTGGGACGACCGCCGGGAGCGCTTCGTGGAACTGACCGACGCGGTGTGGCGAGTGCGGGCCTACGGCGACTTCTGGTCCTACTGCATGGTCGCCGAGGGCGCGGTGGACATCGCGTGTGAGCCCGAGGTCAAGCTGTGGGACATCGCGCCGCTGGATGTTCTGATCCGCGAGGCCGGCGGCACGTTCACCAGCATCGATGGTGCCGATGGCCCGCACGGCGGCAGCGCGTTGGCCACCAACGGAGTGCTGCACGACGCGGTGGTGAGCAGGCTGGCCGTGCGCTGAAGGCGGGCCCGGCGAGATCCGGGACGGCTGTGAGGTTGGTTACAGGTGAACGCTATCTTACTCTGGAGTAAGATAGCGTTCAGAAGCGTCGCCACGACCAACCAGAGGCAGCTGACAATGACCAACACCCTGCCGTCCAAGAACGGCTCTGTAACCCGTCCGAAGCGCTCCGGCCACGAAAGCGCCGTGGGCCTGCAGAAGCACAAGCGGACCGCGACCGACATCGGCCTCGCGCTGATCACCCCGATCGTGGGGCAGGAATGGCTGGATCGCTACGGCCTGCGCGACCCGCTCAACCGGGGTCTGAAATACGGTGTGAAGCAGGTCTTTTCGACTGCGGGCGCCACCACCCGGCAGTTCAAGCGCATCCAGGGGATCGGCAAGGCGCCCACCCGGCTCAAGGCCAGCGGCGCCGATCTGTTCGACCTGACCCCCGACGACGACCAGAAGATGATCGTCGAGACGGTCAACGAGTTCGCCGCCGAGATCCTGCGCCCCGCCGCCGAAGAGGCCGACGAAGCCGCCACCTATCCCCCGGATCTGATCGCCAAGGCTGCCGAACTGGGCATCACGGCGGTCAACGTGCCCGAAGATTTCGAGGGCATCGCCGAGCACCGCTCGACGGTGACCAATGCCCTGGTCGCCGAGGCGCTGGCGTACGGCGACATGGGCCTGGCCCTGCCCATCCTGGCGCCCGGCGGCGTCGCATCCGCACTGACACACTGGGGCAGCGCAGATCAGCAGGCGACCTACCTCAAGGAGTACGCCGGCGACAACGTCCCGCAGTCCAGCGTCGTGATCGCCGAACCACACGCCCTGTTCGACCCGACCGAACTCAAGACCACCGCGGTCCGCACGCCGAGCGGCTACCGTCTGTCCGGTGTCAAGTCGCTGGTCCCGGCCGCCGCGGATGCCGAATTGTTCATCGTCGCCGCGCAATTCAACGGCAAGCCGGCGCTGTTCATCGTCGAGGCGTCGTCGAAGGGCCTGAGCGTCAAGGCCGACCGCAGCATGGGCCTGCGGGCCGCCGCGCTGGGTCAGATCGAACTCGACAACGTCACGGTTCCGCTCAGCGCCCGCCTGGGCGAGGACGGCGCGACCGATCAGGACTACTCGGAGGCGATCGCGCTGGCCCGGCTCGGCTGGGCCGCACTGGCGGTCGGCACGTCGCACGCGGTGCTCGACTACGTCGTCCCCTACGTCAAGGAACGCCACGCGTTCGGTGAGCCGATCGCGCACCGGCAGTCGGTGGCGTTCATGTGCGCCAACATCGCGATCGAACTCGACGGTCTGCGGCTGATCACGTGGCGCGGCGCGGCGCGCGCCGAGCAGGGCCTGCCGTTCGCCCGCGAGGCCGCCCTCGCGCGCAAGCTCGGTGCCGACAAGGGCATGCAGATCGGCCTGGACGGTGTGCAGCTGCTCGGCGGCCACGGCTACACCAAGGAGCACCCGGTCGAGCGCTGGTACCGCGATCTGCGGGCCATCGGCATCGCCGAAGGTGTCGTGGTCATCTAACCGATCCGAGTTTCGAACCAACCGAAAGACTGATCATGGCAATCAATCTGGAACTGCCCCGCAAGCTTCAGGCAGTCGTCGAGAAGGGCCATCAGGGCGCCGCGGAGATGCTGCGGCCCATCTCGCGCAAGTACGACCTCGCCGAGCACGCCTACCCGGTCGAGCTCGACACCCTGGCCAACCTGTTCGAGGGCATCTCGAGCGCCAAGACCATCTCGTTCGCAGGCGCCGAGGCGTTCCGCGACGACGCCAACGGCTCCGGCAAGGACGCGACGGTCAACGGCGCCAACATGTCTGCGTTGCTGAACGCTCTGGAGATCAGCTGGGGCGATGTGGCGCTGCTGCTGTCGGTGCCGCGCCAGGGCCTGGGCAACGCGGCCATCTCCTCGGTCGCGACGCCCGAACAGCTGGAGCGTCTGGGCAAGGACGTGTGGGCCGCGATGGCCATCACCGAACCGGGATTCGGCTCCGACTCGGCCGCGGTGTCGACCACCGCGGTGCTCGACGGCGACGAGTACGTGATCAACGGCGAGAAGATCTTCGTCACCGCGGGTTCGCGTGCCACCCACATCGTGGTGTGGGCGACGCTGGACAAGTCGCTGGGCCGTGCGGCGATCAAGTCGTTCATCGTGCCGCGTGAGCATCCCGGCGTCACCGTCGAGCGTCTCGAGCGCAAGCTGGGCATCAAGGCCTCCGACACCGCGGTGATCCGCTTCGAGAACGTCCGCATCCCCCTTCGAGAACGTCCGCATCCCCAAGGACAACCTGCTGGGCGACCCGGAAATCCATGTGGAGAAGGGTTTCGCCGGGGTCATGGAGACCTTCGACAACACCCGGCCCATCGTCGCGGCCATGGCCGTCGGCATCGCCCGCGCGGCGCTAGAGGACCTGCGCGCGATCCTCACCGACGCCGGGGTGGAGATCTCCTACGACAAGCCCGCCCACGCGCAGAGCGCCGCGGCCGCGGAGTTCCTGCGCATGGAGGCCGACTGGGAGGCCGGCTACCTGTTGACGGTCCGCTCGGCGTGGCAGGCCGACAACAACATCCCCAACTCCAAGGAAGCCTCGATGGGCAAGGCCAAGGCCGCCCGGGTGGCCAGCGACATCACGCTCAAGGCCGTCGAAATGGCGGGCACCACAGGCTATTCCGAGCAGACCCTGTTGGAGAAGTGGGCGCGTGATTCCAAGATCCTCGACATCTTCGAGGGCACGCAGCAGATCCAGCAACTCGTCGTGGCGCGGCGGTTGCTGGGCCTGACCTCCGCCGAACTGAAGTAGCCCCGTCCCGCCGAGCACACGCAAAACTGCACGAAACCGTGCAATTTTGAGCAGTTTTGCGTCTGCTCGCCAGGGATATGGTGAGGGGCATGGAATCGTTTCAGGCATTGGTGGCACGGACGGACGGCGACCGCGTCGAGGCCGGTTTGGAAACCCTCGAGCCTTCGGCGCTGCCGCCGGGCGAGGTCACCATCCGCGTGCTGTACTCCAGCGTGAACTTCAAGGACGCGCTCGCGCTGACCCCCAAAGGCGGTGTGGTGCGCGAATATCCGGTGGTGCCGGGTATCGACCTCACCGGTGAGGTGGTTGCGTCCGAATCGCCCGAGTTCGCCGTCGGCGACCTGGTGCTCGCGCATGGCTACGACATCGGCACCGGCCATCACGGCGGCTACGCCGAGTACGCGCGCCTGCCTGCGGATCAGATTGTCGCGCTGGGCGCGTTGACGCCACGCGAAGGCGCGGCGATCGGCACCGCCGGGTTCACCGCGGCGATGAGCGTGGAGGCCATCACCGCCCGGGGCATCACACCCGACGACGGCCCCGTCGTGGTCACTGGCGCGACCGGTGGGGTCGGCTCGGTGGGTGTCGATCTGCTCTCCGCGCTGGGCTATCACGTCGTGGCCTCGACCGGTAAGGCCGACCGCGCCGACGAACTCCGCGCGCTCGGGGCGGCCGAGGTGATCGGCAGGCTGCCCGCCGATCCGGACGCCAAGCCCCGCCCGCTGGCACGTGCACAGTGGGCCGCGGCGGTCGACTGCGTCGGCGGCGCCACGCTCGCCGACGTGCTCAGCACCCTCAAGTACGGCGGCGCGGTGGCCGCGAGCGGACTCACGGGCGGCGTGGCGCTCCACACGACGGTGATGCCGTTCATCCTGCGCGGGGTGGCGCTGCTCGGCATCGACTCGGTGCAGATGCCGATCGGGCCGCGTCGCGCGCTGTGGGAGAAACTCGGCGGTCCCCTCAAGCCCCGCCACCTCGACGACGTGACGCACGAGGTCGACATCAAGGACGTGGTCGGTGTGATCGACGAGGTACGCGCCGGCCGCTACGCCGGCCGGGCCGTCGTGAAGGTCGCCGGCGGCTTCTAGAACCTCCTGCAGATACGAAATCGCCCAGAACACAAGGTGTTCTGGGCGATTTCGTGTGATACGGGTCTAGCCGAGCACCCGCTGCAGATCCGGAACCATGGCCTGCAGTTCCCGGCCCCAGTAGGCCCAGTTGTGCGTGCCGTTGTTCGGGAAGTTGAACACACCGTTGTTGCCGCCCGCCGCGATGTAGTTGTCGCGGAAGGTCTCGTTGGTGCGGATCGTCAGGCCCTCCAGGAACGTGGCGGGCAGGTCGCCGCCGCCGAGTTCGTTGGGCTGGCCGTTACCGCAGTACACCCAGATGCGGGTGTTGTTGGCGACGAGCCGCGGGATCTGCACCATCGGGTCGTTGCGCTTCCAGGCGCTGTTCGGATCCTCGGTGGGACCCCACATGTCGTTGGCCTTGTAGCCGCCGGCGTCACCCATGGAGATGTTGATCAGGAACGGCCACCAGCCCTCGGAGGGGTTGAGGAAGCCTGACATCGAGCCGGCGTAGATGAACCGGTCCGGGTGGTACGCCGCAAGGATCAGCGCGGCCGAGCCCGCCATCGACAGACCGATCGCGGCGTTGCCGGTCGCGGCGACGTCACGGTTGGCGGCCAGCCATTCCGGCAGCTCGCTGGTCAGGAAGGTCTCCCACTTGTAGGTGACGCAGCCGTTGTTGCCGCAGGCCGGCTGATACCAGTCGCTGTAGAAGCTCGACTGACCGCCGACGGGCATGACGACCGAGAGCCCGGAGTCGAGGAACATCTCGAACGCGTTGGTGTTGATGTCCCAGCCGTTGAAGTCGTCCTGGGCGCGCAGGCCGTCGAGCAGGTACACCGCGTGCGAACCTGGTCCGCCACTCTGGAACTGAACTTTGATGTCGCGGCCCATCGACGGTGATGGGACCATCAGGTACTCGACCGGCAGACCGGGCCGGGAGAAGGCTCCCGCGGTCGCCGAGCCGCCGACCACGCCGACCAAGCCAGGCAGCAGCAGTGCCGCCACGGCCGCCACCGTCATCCGGCGGGCCCAATGGCCACGAATCTTGTCAATGAAGGTCATACTGCGAATCCATCCGTATTCCGGTCATATACGCCCACTGGGGATCGTCGATCACGTTGCGACCTCGCGGCGAAAGGTTTCGCCACGATGCCGCGCCCGCTCGATGGAGTCCGGTGTCTCTGAGCGGACCGAGAGATTCTGTTGTGCGTCCCTGAGTAAATCATGGGCCCGCTTGCAGGGAAAACCCGCGACGCGCCGCCGAACTGCACTTCTGTAAATGGCCGGAGATGAATTCTTTTTCCCTTCCACGGGGGTTGCAAGCGCTCTGCCAGGTAAAACACGTGTCAAATTCGGCGGAGGCGCATTCGGGTCCACTTATGAAAGACGTCGGCCGTGATCGTTGCGTTCACAACCGGTGGCCAGAGGGTTATCCGATCGACGCCGATCCCTGATCAAACGGTCCGTTTCCCCTCGTCCATCGAGTGAACATACTAAAAAGTATGGTAACGTCCGCGGCCGTGACCATATCCGTATCGGGCGCCGCCGCCGCGACGACGTCGGCCATTACTGACGAATTCGTGACGCGGCTGGCCGAACGGGCCCGCGAAGCCGAGGAACTGCGACGTCTACCCGACGCTACGATGACCGATCTCGCGGCGTCCGGGTTCACCGAACTGCTCACGCCGGCCCGCTTCGGCGGGCAGCAGGCCGACTTTCCCGCACTGCTCGATCCGGTCCGACGGATGGCGCACGGCTGCGCGTCGAGCGCGTGGACCATCGGCTTCCTCGCACTGCACAACTGGATGCTGGCGTTGTTCGGCGAGCAGGCCCAGGCCGAGGCCTACGCCACGCGACCTTTCCTCGCACCGGCGCCGCTGGCGCCGAACGGCCGCGGCCTGCCTACCGAGGGCGGCGTGCGGCTCAGTGGCCGGTGGTCGTGGGCGACCGGCGTCATGCACGCCAACTGGATCATGGTGGGTGCGTTGTGCGGGCCCGATGACGCGATCTACCCCGCGCTCGCGCTGTTGCCCGCGTCCGACATCGAGGTCGTGGACGTGTGGCACACCGACGGAATGCGGGCCACCGGATCCAACGACGTCGTGGTCACCGACGCCTTCGTGCCCGAACACCGACTGGTGAGCGTGATCGACGTCTACACGGGCACCGCTCCGGGCGCGAAGGTGCACGACGCCGCCACCTACCGCTGGCCGATGGTGCCCGCGTTGGCATTGTTGGCGGCGATGCCCGCGCTCGGCAGCGCCGAGCGTGCGGTCGAGATCTACGCCCAGCGCCTCTCCGAGCGCGTCATCGCCTATGAGGGCGTCAAACAGAAGGACAAACCGGCCGCGGTCGCCCACCTCGGCGAGGCCCGGGTGCGACTGCGCGCGTTGCGGGGCCTGCTGGCCGACACCGTCGGCGAGATCGAGGACACCGTGACGGCCGGCGATCCGGTGTCACGCGAGGTCCGCGCGCAGGCCAGACTGGCCGCGGCGCACATCGTGCGTGAGTCACGCGCGGTGATCGCGCTGCTGCTCGCCTCGTCCGGTGCCAGTGCCCACTTCCTGGACAATCCGCTGCAACGGATCAGCCGCGACGTCGGGGTGCTCTCGGGGCACGTCATCTTCGACCACGACACGAGTTGTGAACTCGCGGGCGCACTGTCGATCGGGATGAAGATCTCGCCCATCGCGATGATCTGACGCGGTTAGCGTGGAGCGCGTGCCCACCCGTCACGAGATCACCCGGCACCACGATCCCGATCCCGTCGAGAGCCCGTGGGTCGACGGACCTCCACCGGACGAACCCGTCGCGATCGTCGCCCCCGACCCGCGGTGGCCGGCCCGTTACCGCCGCCTCGCCGAGCAGATCCGCGCAGCACTGGGGCCCGTGGTCCTCGATCTGGACCATGTGGGGTCGACGTCGGTGCCCGGACTGGCCGCCAAGGACGTCATCGACATCGATCTCACGGTCGGGGATCCGCGCGACGAGTCGGCATACGTTCCGGCACTGCAGAATCTGGGTTACCGCCTGACGGTGCGTGAGCCCGGCTGGCATCAACACCGCTGCCTGCGCCTCGACGTGCCGCGAGCCAACCTGCACGTGTTCGGACCCGACTGCCCCGAGGTGGTCCGCCACCGGATGTTCCGCGACTGGTTGCGCAGCCATCCCGACGACCGCGAGAGTTACGAGAACGCCAAACGCGCGGCCGTGCCAGGGGGCGGTCACGTGATGGATTACAACGCACGCAAACAGCCCGTCATCCGCGAGATCTACGACCGCATGTTCCGTGCCGAGGGACTGCTGTGAGCCGTCGACGGCGTTTGACAACGTTTGAAGTCAGGCCTTGCCACCGAACATAGATAAAAGTAACGTCAGTTTCAGTTTTGTTGAGTTCCACACCGGACCCCACTTCCCCCGCCTACCGGAGCCACTTCATGGAATCATTTATCCACCTGCGTAAAGGCAGAACCCCGAAGCGACTGCACGCCGATCTGGAGGGCCTCAAAGACGACGAGCTGGGCCGCGGCGGATTCACCGGGCGCACCGCAAACATGTACCGGCGCAACGACCCGACCGCCTACCGCAGCGTCGGACCCCTGCGCCCCACCGACGTCCTGTCCTCCGAGCTGAAGCCCAGCGACGCCACCGACGCGCACGGCGGCCCGCTGCTCATGTTCTCCAACCCCGACTGCCAAGTGCTGCTGTCGCGCCGCAGCCAGGAGATGCCGTTCTTCGTCCGCCATGTCGACGGCGATCTGCTGTCGTTCGTGCACAAGGGATCCGGCCTGCTGGAGACCGAGTTCGGGCCGCTGCGCTACCGCGAGGGCGACTGGATCTACATCCCCAAGGCGTGTACGTGGCGCCAGATCCCCGATGACGAGTCGACACTGCTGATGATCCAGGCGACCGACGAGTTCCGGGTGCCGCCACCCGGAACGCTCGGCAGGCACTTCCCGTTCGACCCGTCGCAGGCCGTGATCCCCGACCCGCAGCCCATCGACGACGGCACCGGCCCGCAGACCGACGGTGAGTACGAGGTGCGCCTCATCCACGATGGCGGCCCGACGACGTTGTTCTACCAACACCATCCGCTCGACGTGGAGGGCTGGCGCGGGGACAACTTCGCCTTCACCTTCAACATCGAGGACTACAACGTCGTCACCTCCGACAGCGTGCACCTGCCCCCGACGGTGCACCTGTTCATGCAGGCCACCGGCGTCTACATCATGAACTTCCTGCCCAAGCCGGCCGAGGGCGTGCCCGGCACCGAGCGCACACCGTGGTACCACCGCAACGTCGACTACGACGAGATCGCGTTCTTCCACGGCGGGTCGCTGTACGGGATCCCCATGCCGCCCGGCTTGATCTCGCATGCGCCACAGGGGGTTCACCACGGCGCCCCCGAGAAGGCGCGTGAGCGGGCCCGCCGCAAGTTCGACGAGTTCGACAGCGTGGACTGGAAGGTGATCGCCGTCGACACCCGCCGCAGGCTCATCCCGTCCGAAGAGATCCTGGCCAACGATCTGGGGCAGCACTAGATGACGACGACAACCGAAGCACCCGTCAAACACGAATACGACCGCATCCCGTATCTGGTTGCCTACCAGAACAACTCGGCAGTGCGCGACGTCTACGGCGGGGTCGCCGAGCTCGTGGTGCTGGAGAGCTACCTGCTGCGGCCCAAGAACAGGCCGTCCGACACCGTCCTGGTGTTCATGCACCCGATCGGCGGTGGCGCGTACCTGCCGATGATCAACGGCCTGGCCCGCGCGGGTCACCACGTCATCTACTGCAACAGCAGATTCCGCGGCACCGACTCCGCGCTGCTGATGGAGAAGGTGGTCGAGGACCTCGGCGAGTGCATCAAGGACGCCAAGAACCGACTGGGCTACTCCAAGGTGGTGCTGGCCGGATGGAGCGGCGGCGGTTCGCTTTCGGTGTTCTACCAGCAGCAGGCGCAGAACCCGACCGTGACCGCGAGCCCGTCCGGCGACGGCCCCGATCTGACCCAGCTGGGCCTGATCCCGGCCGACGGCATCATGCTGCTCGCGGCGCACATCAGTCGCCACGGCACCCTCACCGAGTGGCTCGACGCGTCGATCCTCGACGAGTCCGACCCCACCAAGCGCGATCCCGAGTTGGACCTCTACAACCCGGACAACCCGAACCAGCCACCGTACTCACCGGAGTTCCTCGATCGCTACCGCGCCGCACAGATCGCGCGCAACCGTCGGATCACCAAGTGGGTCAAGGAGAAACTCGCCGAGCTCAAGGCCGCCGGGCGTCCCGATGACGAGTTCGCGTTCGTGGTGCACGGCACCATGGCCGACCCGCGCTGGCTCGATCCGACCGTCGACCCCAACGACCGCAAACCGGGCACGTGCTATCTGGGCGATCCCCAGGTGGTCAACAACTCCCCCGTCGGCCTGGCGCGGTTCTGCACGCTGCGCAGCTGGCTGTCGCAGTGGAGCTACGACGACGCCAACGGTGACGCGGTCAAGGCCGGTCCCGACATCGCGGTGCCCGCGCTGGTGATCGGCAACCTCGCCGACGACGCCTGCACACCCAGCCACACCCGGCGTCTGTTCGAGGCCATCGGGCATCCTGACAAGGAGATGCACGAGATCCCCGGCGCCAACCACTATTACGCGGGCCCTGATCAGCGCGACACGCTGCGCCAGGCCGTCGGGATCTGCACGGACTGGCTGCACCGGCACGGGTTCTCGCTGCCGGTCGCGAGCGCGGCGACCGAGGGTGCGGCGCAGTGACAGCCGGACCACTCGACGGCGTGCGGGTGCTCGAACTCGGCACGCTGATCTCGGGCCCGTTCGCCGGGCGACTGCTCGGCGACATGGGCGCCGAGGTCATCAAGATCGAGTTGCCCAGTGCGCCGGACCCGCTGCGTACGTGGGGCCAGGCCGAGCTCGACGGACACCACTTCTTCTGGACCGTGCACGCCCGCAACAAGAAAGCCGTCACACTCGATCTCCGGAAGCCCAAGGGCCGCGAATTGTTCCTCGAGCTCGTCGACCGCTCCGACATCATCGTCGAGAATTTCCGGCCGGGCACGCTGGAGAAGTGGGATCTGGGGTACGACGTTCTGCGGCAACACAACAAGGGCGTCATCCTGGTGCGGGTGTCCGGGTACGGGCAGACCGGACCGGAGGCCGGGAAGGCCGGGTATGCCTCGGTGGCCGAGGCCGCCAGCGGGTTGCGGCACATGAACGGGTTCCCTGGCGGTCCGCCGCCACGGCTGGCACTGTCGCTGGGTGACAGCCTGGCGGGCATGTTCGCCGCGCAGGGTGCGCTCGCGGCGCTGTACCGCCGCAGCGTCACCGGCGAAGGCCAGGTGGTCGACACCGCGCTCACCGAATCCTGCTTGGCCATCCAGGAATCCACCATCCCCGACTACGACGTGGGCGGTGTGGTGCGCGGGCCGTCGGGCACGCGTCTGGAGGGCATAGCGCCGTCGAACATCTACCAGAGCGCCAACGGCAGCTGGGTGGTGATCGCGGCCAACCAGGACACCGTGTTCCGCAGGCTGTGCGCCGCGATGGGCCGGCCCGAACTCGCCACCGACGAGCGGTTCTCCGATCACCTTGCGCGGGGCCGTAACCAGGACGAACTGGACAAGATCATCGGGGACTGGGCCGCGCAGCGCCAGCCCGACGAGATCATCTCCACGCTGTCGGACGCCGGGGTGATCGCCGGGCCGATCAACACCGTCGCCGAAGTGGTCAACGATCCCCAACTGCAGGCCCGCGGCATGATCGCCGACCACTGGGACGAACGGGTCCAGCGCAACATCAAGGGCCCCGGCGTCGTCCCGGTACTGTCGGAGTCACCCGGAACCATCCGCAACGCCGGCGAACCATCCGCAACGCCGGCTCCGCGCGGCCCGGCCAGCACAACGACGAGATCTACACCGGGCTGCTGGGACACACGGCCGACGAACTGCAGACGCTGCACGACGAAGGGGTGCTGTGATGGACCTGCCCACCCACGTCGACATCCGCGAGGTCTGTCTGCGCGACGGTCTGCAGATCGAGCAGCCGATCCCGTTGTCGGCCAAGGTCGAGATCCTCGAGGCAATCGCCGCGACCGGGGTGCGCGAGATCGAGGCCACCGCGTTCGTCTCACCGAGCAAGGTCCCGGCGCTGGCCGACGCCGCCGAACTCGCCGCAGAGCTGCACCGCTTCCCCGATGTCGAGTTCTCGGCGCTGGTGGCGAGCCCCAACGGTGCCAAACGCGCGATCGCCGCGGGTTTGCACTCGATCGAGTACGTCGTATCGGCCGCCGACAGCCACAGCAAGGCCAACGTGGGTCGCTCCAGCGCCGAGGCCACCGCGCAGATCGCCGACATCGTCGCGATCGCGCACGACAGCGACACCTCGGTCGAGGTCATCATCGCCACGGCGTGGGACTGCCCGTTCGACGGACCCACCGACCCACAGCGTGTCCTCGACATCGTCTCGGCTGCTGTCGAATACGGCGCCGACCGGCTGGCCGTCGCCGACACCATCGGCACCACCACACCGCGGCGCGTGACGACGCTGGTGCAGCAGGTGCGCCCGCTGATCGGCGATCTGCCTCTCGGCGCCCATTTCCACAACACCCGCGGCGCCGGGCTGGCCAGCGCGTACGCGGCGGTGCAGGCCGGCATCACGCGGCTCGACGCCTCGGTGGGCGGGCTGGGCGGATGCCCCTTCGCGCCGGGTGCCAGCGGGAACATCGCGACCGAGGATCTGGTGTACCTGCTGCGCGACAGCGACATCGGGGTCGACATCGACCTGCGGGCCGCGATCGAGGCCGCACGCGTGGCGCAGCGGGCCGTCGGACACGACCTGCCCAGCGCACTGTTACGCGCGGGCGACCGGATCCTGGGCTGAGCCGACATGGCATCCGGTGAGCTGGGCTCGAAAGGCCGCCAGACGCGCACGGCCATCGAGTTGGCCGCGCGGAAGCTGTTCGCCGAACGCGGTTTCCACGGCACCACACTGGCCGACATCACCTCGGCGGCGGGCAAAAGCCCCGCGGTGTTCTACCGCTACTTCACCGACAAGGAAGATCTGCTGGCCGCGCTGGCCGAATCGTTCCTGCACGACGTCGTCGAGCCCTCGGGGCTGAACCTGCACCTGCCGGACTCCCCCGACGACGCGGAGTTCTTCACCTCGGTGGTCACCGGGTACTGGAACATGTTCAAGCAGAACATCGGCATCATGATCGCCGTCGCCCAACTGGCCGCCACGCAGCAACGGTTCGCCGAGGTGCAGAACAGTTTCCGCCGCTTCGGCATCGACATCGTGGTGGCGTCGGTGCGCCGTGCCCAGGAGCAGGGGCACGCGGTGGGACTCGTGCCCGAGCACATCGGCGCGGCGATCGCATTGCTGTTCGAGAACTTCACCACGGTGTTCGTGGGGTCATCCGGGCTCGGTGTCGAGCTCGACGACCGCGAAGCCATCACGACCCTCGCGACGATCTGGAAGAAAACCCTGTACGGCTTTTAAGGAGATCAACGTGGATTTCACCCTCCCGGAACACCTTCGGGACACTCTCGCCGAGATGGACGCGTTCATCGAGGCGGAGATCAAGCCGCTGGAGCGCGAGAACATCCAGTACTTCGACCATCGTCGTGAGCACGCGCGCACCGACTGGGACAACGGCGGCGTCCCGCGGCGCGAGTGGGAGGAACTGCTCGACGAGATGCGCAGGCGCGCCGACGCCGCGGGGTGGCTGCGCTACGGCCTGCCCGCGCGGTTCGGCGGCCGCGACGGCACCAACCTCGACATGGCGGTCATCCGGGAACACCTGGCCCACAAGGGTCTCGGCCTGCACAACGACCTGCAGGACGAGTCGTCGATCGTCGGCAATTTCCCCCAGGTCATCATGATGGACCGGTTCGGCACCGAGACCCAGAAAGACGAATGGGTCGAGGCGATGATCACCGGCAAGCGGTCGATGGCGTTCGGGCTCACCGAACCCGGGCACGGTTCGGACGCCACGTGGCTGGAGACCACGGCGGTGCGCGACGGCGAGGACTGGATCATCAACGGCACCAAACGGTGGAACACCGGCGTGCACCGCGCCACGCATGACCTGATCTTCGCCCGCACCTCCGGGGAACGGGGGCAGGCCCTCGGCATCACGGCGTTCCTGGTCCCCACCGACGCCCCCGGGTTCCACGTGCCGTTCTACTGGTGGACCTTCAACATGCCCACCGACCACGGCGAGGTCGAGTTGACCAACGTGCGGGTGCCGGCCGACGCGGTGCTCGGCGAGGTCGACCGCGGGCTGGAGGTCGGCCAGACGTTTCTGCACGAGAACCGGATTCGGCAGGCCGCCAGCAGCCTGGGCGCCGCGCAGTACTGCATCGACCGCGCAGTGACCTACGCCGGTGAGCGCGAGGTGTTCGGCAAACCTCTCGCGGTCAACCAGGCCGTGCAGTGGCCGCTGGTCGAACTGCAGACCGAGGCCCAGATGGTGCGCCTGCTGGTGTATTACGCCGCCACGCAACTCGACGCCAACCACCACATGGAGGTCTCGGACAAGGTGTCGATGGCCAACTACCGCGCCAACCGACTGGTGTGTGAGGCCGCCGACCGGGCCATGCAGGTGCACGGCGGCATCGGTTACAGCCGCCACGAACCGTTCGAGCACATCTACCGCCACCACCGCCGCTACCGCATCACCGAAGGCGCCGAGGAGATCCAGATGCGCCGGGTCGCCCAGCGGCTGTTCGGGTTCGGCAGGGCCAAGAAGTGACCGAGACGCGAGACCCCGCGAGTTTGACCGGCGGGCTGGTCGACGTCCTCGCCCCGGTGGTCGGTGCCGGGGTGAGCGTGGAGAACCTGCGCGAGCTGACCGGCGGTGCGAGCCGCACCACGTGGTCGTTCGAGGCGGTGACCGCCTCGCAGCGGCGGGCCTTGATCCTGCGCACCGGCCCACCCGACGAGGTGCACGCCGGGATGGAGCTGGAGGCCGGTGCGCAGCGCGCGGCCGCCGCGGCGGGTGCGCCTGTCCCCCACGTGCTCGTCGCCGACAATTCCACTGCGGCGCTGGGCAACCCGTATCTCGTATGCGACTTCATCCCCGGCGAGACCATCGTGCGCCGGATCCAGCGGCAGCTCGACGCTGCGGGGCGGGCGAAACTGCTCACGCAGTGCGCGCAGGCGCTGGCCGCGATCCACCGCGCCGAACCGCCCACCGACATCGGCCTGACCGAACTGGACCAGGTGGGTCAGTGGCGTGACCAGCTCGACGAGATGGGCGACACCACCGCGACTTTCGAGTGGGCGTTCCGGTGGCTGGCCGCCAACCGGCCGCCCGCGTCACCACCGCGGTTGATACACGGCGATTTCCGCATGGGCAACCTCATCGTGGACGGTTCGGACCTGGCCGCGGTGCTGGACTGGGAACTGGTGCACATCGGCGAGGTCTACGAGGACCTCGCGTGGTTCTGCATCCGCGCGTGGCGTTTCGGCGCCACCGAGAGCCACGCGGCGGGTGGACTCGGCAGCATCGAGAACTTCCTGACCGCCTACGAGGACGCCGGTGGGATGACGCTCGACCGCGACGCGATCCGGTGGTGGCTCGTGCTCGCGACGTTGCGCTGGGGCGTCATCTGCCGGTATCAGGCCGAGCGGCATCTGAGCGGTCAGACGCGCTCGGTGGAACTGGCGACCATCGGTCGCCGGGTCTGTGAAACCGAGTGGGACATCTTGACGTTGCTGGACGGGAGCCCGTCATGACCGGTCTGTACGGCCGCCCGACCGCGGCCGAACTGGTGGCCGCGGTCGCCGAGTTCCTCGACACCGATGTCCGCGCCGCGACAAAGGACGCAGGTGCGAGCGCGGGAGCGGTGAACTTTCACGCCAGGGTCGCGGCCAATGCGCTGCGGATGGTCGAACGTGAACTGCTCGCCGATCATCCGGCCGAGGTGTTGGAAGCGGTGCACCGACTCGGATTCGACGACGAGACCGCGCTCGCCGCCGCGATCCGCGCCGGTGACCTCGACGACCGTCCCGACGAGGTGACCGCGTGCCTGCGGGCGTTGGTGAAACGCCGTCTCGACGTGGCCCACCCGGGTTATGACACGCCGTAG
>Ga0180222_1001481_pt1 | contig 24035 bp, 21 predicted proteins | sample eDN5th37CKraftOP_FD_151336 | JGI IMG/M metagenome (GOLD analysis project Ga0180222, IMG submission 151336) | Enriched Organic Plus compost microbial communities from Emeryville, California, USA - eDNA 5th pass 37_C Kraft OP (version 2) (version 2) ...
TGATCGCCTCAAGCGCCACCTTGGCCTTGAACTCAGACGAAAACCGTCTCCGCGTCCTCATAGTGGATCATCCTTCTCATCGGCAAATCCACCTTAGCCAGCTGTCTCACAAACCGGGACCACCTCTGAGGCCGTCCTGTGCTCAGTAGTCGTCGTTATCAACTCGAACGGAGTCGACGATGACTGACATACGCTTGGCAGGCGGCAACCCTGCGGACGTTGCGGACGCGCTCATGTGCGGTAAGCCGGCCAGTAGCAAGCTACAGCGCGTTTACGATCGCGTGTTGCGAGAGCACCTAGCCGATCTCGTTGCAACGCATCTACCCGCGCACGATTTGCATAGGCCGCAGAAATAGTGTAGTGTTCATATAGATATCAAACCCCGCCGCACTCTTGATTGAGTCCGGCGGGGCTCTTTGTGTTTAGAGGTCTACCTCTGTCTATCCTTGATGGCGCACTAGCCGAGCAAATCACCGACGCATTGATCGGCGCGGACATTCCTCGGTCTGCGGTTGTCACCGCGCAAGAGACCAGCGGCCCGCCTTGGGAGCCGGTTATCACGGACGTTCCCTATTCGTGTTCGGGATGGGTCGACAACTACGCGACGACCGATCACGTCGACTCGAATGTGCAAGTGAACGACCGCAAAGTGTTCATCGTCGCAAGCACGCTGGCCATCACGCCCGCGCCTGGCAACACGACGACCATCGACGGCTCGACCTATTCCATCATCGCGGTTCAACGCGACCCCGCGGGCGCGTGTTGGGTTCTGCAATGCCGCGTGTAACGGTTCCAATGCCTCGGCTTTGGGTAGGGGAACCATACGGAGGGGTGGGCTTTTCCTCTCTCGCTCACTGGCTGCGGGAGGCCGGGTGACGGTCGGCGCCGTCAAATTCCTTCAATCGCTCCGAATTCCAGAGGGACCATCGGCCGGCAAACTCGTCCGGCTCGCACCGTTTCAAAAACAATTCGTCAAAGGGGCCTTGGCTAAAGGCACCTCAGTCGCCGCGCTCTCGATTGGCCGCGGCAACGCCAAGACGGCCCTTTCGTCCGGCCTTGGACTCGGCGCCTTACTTGGCGAACTGGACAATCAGCCGCGCCGCGAAATCGTGATCGCCGCGAAGACTCGCGACCAAGGCCGCATCGCCTGGAATTTCGTCGAAGGCTTTTCACGCTCGCTCCCCGAGGAAACCCAAAAGGCGCTCACGTTTCGCCGCGCGCCCCGGCTTGAAATCGAGTACGAGGGCGACGGCGGCGGCCATGTGCTCCGCGTGCTCGCCAGTGACGCGAAGAATGCCTTGGGCGGCGCCCCTACCCTCGCGCTCTTGGACGAACGCGGTCACTGGACGCGCGACCAAGGCGACGCGCTCGAGCACGCGCTTTTGTCCGGCCTTGGCAAGCGCGGCGGTCGCGCCCTTATCATTTCGACCAGCGCACCGGACGACGCGCATCCGTTCTCCAAATGGCTGGATGAGGAACAGGAAGGCGTCTATCGGCAAGAACACCGGCCGGCGCCGGGCCTGCCCGCGGACGATCTGGAGTCGCTGCTGATCGCCAATCCCGGCGCGAAGCACGGTATCGGATCGTCTATCGAATGGCTGGAGGCGCAAGCGCGCCGCGCCATCGCCCGCGGTGGAAGCGCCCTTACCACCTTCCGACTGTACAATCGCAACGAACGGGTATCGGGCGAGACGCGCGACCTTCTGTTGACGGTCGACGAATGGCTGAATTGCGAGACGGCTGACGTTCCGCCGCGGCAAGGTCCGGTCGTTATCGGCATCGATCTTGGCGGCTCCGCGTCCATGAGCGCGGCGGCGTTCTACTGGCCGGAGACCGGCCGGCTTGAATGCTACGGCTGGTTTCCGTCGCAGCCGTCTTTGCTCGATCGCGGCGCGGCCGATGGTGTTGGTTCCCGCTATGGCGAAATGTCGAGTCGCGGCGAGCTCTCCACACTCGGTCACGCGACGGTGCCCGTTGCGCCGTGGCTTAGCGAGGTCATGCGCCACATTGAAGGCGAACACGTCGCCGCGCTGGTCATGGATCGTTACAAGCAAAGCGAACTTGGCGAGGCCATTGACCGCGCCGGCATCCGTGTCCCGCTTGTTTGGCGCGGCCAAGGTTTCCGCGACGGCGGCGAAGATTGCGAGCGTTTCCGCCGCGCGTGCTTCGACGGCAAGGTGAAGGCCAAGCCGTCGCTGCTCTTGCGTAGCGCATTTGCTGACGCCGTTACGCTTCGCGATCCCGCGAACAATTTGAAGCTGGCCAAGGCGCGATCGACGGGGCGCATTGACGCCGCGGCGGCGAGTGTCTTGGCGGTGGCCGAAGGCGCGCGAATGACCGGCCGTGGTGCCCGCAAAGTAAGGGCCGCCGCATGGGTCTAAAGGACTATCTGCGGCATTCAGCCGCCATCATCCGCGACAAGCGTTGGCCGGCGTTGCGTCTGGCCGCGAAACGTCGCGACGGATTCAAGTGCGTGACGTGTGGCGCGCGTGGCCGGCTGGAAGTCGACCACATCAAGCCCGTGCGTGAAGCGCCGGAATTGGCGTTCGATCTCGCCAATCTGCAAACGCTCTGCACGCCCTGCCACTCCCGCAAAACCCGGATTGAGGTCGGTTTCGGTGAAACCGATCCCAAGCGCGCCGCGTGGCGCGAGTTACTAGCCGCGCCGCTGGCGCATCATCAACAAGAGGAACACTTATGCTGCAGTCTGTGAAAATTGCTCGGCGTCAGTCGGAAATCCGATCGGCGCTTTCGGTTCTGGCCGGCAAGACCGATCTGACCGAAGACGAAACGCGATCGATGGAAGGCATGGATACCGAGTATCGCTCGAACGAGACTCGCTATCGTGCCGCCCTGATCGCGGAAGATACCGAACGCCGTGAAGCCGGCGAGGAAATGGAGACCCGCTCCGACAAGGAATGGGGCGCCCTGATCGACAAGTTCGAGATGCGGCAGGTCGCTTTGCACCTGGACGAAGGCGCGAAGATCGACGGCGCCACCGCCGAAGTGATCGACGAACTGCGCAGCAAGGGCGGCTATCGCGGCGTGCCCGTGCCGTGGCAGGCGCTCGAAATTCGTGCCGGCGAGACCGTCGCGTCGGGTACGCCGTCGCCTAAGTCTACCGCCCCGATCATCGATCGCATCTTCGCGCAGTCGGCGGCCGTCCGCATGGGCGCCAGCATGGTCAACATCGCGCAGGGTACGAACGAGTATCCGCTGACCAGTTCGTCCGTTACCGGCGGCTGGCAGTCGAGCGAGACCGGCAACGTCGCCGGCCCGACCGCGTATTCGACTGCGCAGCGGTCGCTCGCGCCGAACAACACCTATGGCGTGACCATGAAGATCACGCGCAAGACCCTCAAGCAGTCCGGCGCCGGTCTGGAAGACGCGGTGCGTCGTGACATGAATGGCTGCATGGCCGAAGGTCTCGACAAGGCGGTGTTCCTTGGCGCTGGTTCGTCTGGCGAGCCCGCCGGCATCCTGGTCGGCTCGTATTCGATCACGTCGACCGCGGTCAACGCGGCGGCGGATTGGGCGGCCTTCCGTGAAGCCGTGGTCCGCTTCATGAAGGACAATGCGATCTCGTCGCCTAGCGACGTGAAGCTCCTGATCCGCCCCGAAGTGTGGTCGGATATGGACGATGCGCTCATTACGAACACCGCCGTTTCGGAATGGGATCGTATGGTCGCCAACCTTGGCGGCGACAACATCGTCATGTCGGCCAACGCGCTCGCCGCTCCGACCGGCTCGCCGGCCACGACCAAGGCGCTGCTGACCTGTGCGCCGGGCGGCGTCCCGCCGATCTTTGTCGGCTCCTGGGGTGCAATCGACCTGATCCGCGACCCGTACAGCGATGCGGCGTCGGGCGGCCTGCGTGTCACCGCGCTCGCCACGATGGACGTGTCGGCCGGTCGCGCCAAGCAACTGCAAATCCTGACCGGGATTCAGTAATGCACGAGTTCGCCTCTCTCATGGGCGAACTGGAGCTAAGAGCCGCCGGCCGTAATGGTCGGCGGCGTCTCCGGGGTCGCTTTCCATATCGCAAGCGAGCCGTTCTCAGCGACGGCGGCAAGAACGGGCGGCCTCAGAAAGAGGAATTCGCGCCGAAGGCGTTTGCGTATCGCGTTAACAAACCGACCGAGGATATCCACCTCTTGGTCGGTCACGACTATAACCGCCCGCTGGCATCGAAGCTGACGAACACGCTTCAACTGGTCGATAGCGACGAAGCCTTGATCTTCGACGCCGAGGTGGCGCCCGAGATTGCGGATACTAGTTACGGCGCCGACATTCTCGCGCAAATCGATTCCGGCTTGGCGGTCGGCATCTCGCCGGGCTTTCGCATTCCGCCGCCGCGCGCCGTGGCCAAAGCCGAAGCCTTCACGGACGAAGGCATGGATCCCGCGCGTGGCATGTACAACGCGCGCATTCGCACGATCTTCGCCGCGCTGCTCTACGAATTGAGCGTGGTCGTGCGGCCCGCTTACACCGAAACCAAAGTCGAGCCGGTCACGGACGACAAGAAAGAGCCGGAAACCGACGCCGAGAAAATCGACGCGGGTTGGGTTTGGCAAAACGGTATTCTTGTCCCGCCCCCTCAGACGATCACGCGCGCCATGCCTGCGGCGTTGCGCTGGAGGTAGTCATGGCAATTCTATTGAAACAAGACGAGTCGGCGCCCGCATCCTATCCGACCACAAGCCCGGCCATTACCGGCAATGACGTCGCGTGGCAGCGCATCGAGCCGTATATCGCATATCGCTACACCTCGCGCGCCGTGACGTGGGTGGTCGAAGGTCCGGGCGAGTTCGTCCCGCCGCTTAAGCCCGCTTCCATTTCCACTGTCGAAGTGTGGAGCGATCGTGCCGGCGAATGGGAGACCGCGCCGCTCGATGCATCGCCGCTCGGCGGCTACAATCTGCCTTGCACCGGGCCGTATCGCTTCACCGCCACTGTGGGCGGCGGCTCGCCTGCGCCAAGCGTTCCCGCCGCTGTGTGGGAGGCCGTGCGCCGCCTGGCCGAATACATGGCCGCGAAACCCGGCAAGGCCGGCGCCCGTAGCGAGTCCATCGCAGCCGGCTCAATCACCGTTTCGCATTCCCGTTCTGAATCCTGGATGGCCGCCGCGCTTCAAAATAGCGGCGCCGCCGATCTGTTGAGAGGTTATCGCCGTGTTTAATTTGCTCAAACGCATGTTTTCGCCGGCCACTGAAAAGCGTTCCGCCGGCAGCGGCTTTACTGCCGAAATCGTCGCAGCGCGCGAGGCGTATATTTCCGGCCGCCGCGGCATCGCTGAATTGACTGCCACGGCTCAATCGTGCGTCTCGCTATGGGAACAGGGCTTCACGCTGGCAGACGTTGACGGGACCGACATGCTCGATCGCGCTTCGCTCGCGCTTATCGGCCGGTCGCTGGCGTTGCGCGGCGAGGCGGTGTTCCTGATCCGCGACGATGCCCTTGTGCCGTGCTCGGATTGGGACTTGCGGACCAAGAACGCCAAGCCGGTCGCCTACCGGGTTAGCGTCCCCGAGGCCGGTGGCGGGCGCACCGAAACGGCGCTTGCGGGCGAGGTGCTTCACCTTCGCATCGGCGCCGACCCGGCCGCGCCCTACTACGGGACGGCACCGCTTAAGCGGGCAAGCCTGACAGCCGGAATGCTCAACGCGGTCGAGTCGGCTTTGGCGGAGGTGTTCGAGAATGCGCCGATCGGCTCCCAAATCGTCCCTTATCCAGAATCTCAGGAAGCCGACCTAACCACCCTTGGCCGCTCGTTTCGTGGCCAGCGTGGTCGCGTCCTCTTGCGCGAGTCGGTGCAGGTTTCCGCGGCGGGCGGCCCCGCGCCCCAAGCCGATTGGCGGCCGTCCGATGTGACGCCCGACCTGGAAAAGGCAATGACGGCCGAAACCCTTTCGGCCTCGCGTGACGCCATCCTAGGCGCCTTTGGCGTCCTGCCGGGCCTGTTCAACGGCGCGACGACCGGGCCACTGGTCCGCGAAGCGCAGCGCCACCTTTGTCAATGGACGTTGCAGCCATTGGCCACGCTGCTGGCCGAGGAAGCGACCGCAAAGCTCGGCGGCGCCGTCACAATCGACCTTATGCGGCCCCTACAGGCTTACGACGCGGGCGGCCGGGCGCGTGCCATGCTGTCCGTGGTGCAGGCGCTGGCGATGGCCAAGCAAGGCGACGTTGCGCCGGCCGATCTCGAAGCCGCGCTCAAACTGGTCGACTTTTAGGGGCCCAGCACCGTTGCGACAACAGCCGATTGATTGATTCCGCCTAAGGGCTTTTTTCCCGCCGTGCTCTTAGTTCGAGGACCAGTTTAGAGGCTGCGGTACCCAAGACGTCTAATGGGTTTTCTTTGCAATATTTGTCGATCCAACCGGAGAGAGCCTGGGGCGTCGTCAACTCTGACAGAAAGTCTTTGCGGTCGTCTTCCTGAAAGACATTCGCACCGGCAACAAAGCCAATTGCCCAGTTTGCCATTGAATTCGCGCGTGCGGTTCGGCGTGGGCTTTCCTGCGTCCATTCCGAACAAGAACTTGTGCCCTGTCCGACGACTACACGGTACTGAGCCTTTGCCGTCACAGAGACCAGTAAGATTGCTACCCCAAGGACAACGGCCCGCATGCTCTTCCCCCCCGGAGGCATTTTGCCAGAAAATTTGACAAAGAACCAAGGACACCTAGCGAGGTCGTGGGTTTTAACGTGGGTCCATATCGAAACACTGCAGAAAGCCTAATTATTTCAATGCTATTTGGCTGACACCCCTTCCGCCATTTGCTCAAACGCCGTGCGCCTCTCGGGCTCACGATGCGCTGCGCGAAACCCTTCGCGGCATAATCGTCCCAAGCGTGTGTCAGTTCCGACAGCCACAGGCCGGTCGGCTCTGACGGATCGGTATAATGGCGACATTGCTGACAACGTGGAGAATGCTCTTAGCCATCCATCGAAACTTTTTCGTATGCCCGTTGACCGTTCATCTATCCGAGCGTGTCGGCGTAGTCCGCCGGACAGATCGCGCGATCAAGCGGGAACGTATGTCAGCCTGACCATGTATCCTCGCCGACATGATCGGTGGAAACAAATCTCCACCTGAGGCTTCACGATAGTATGGGCAGCGTGAGGCAGGAAGCGAGGCGGTTTCATCGAATTGCCGCATGGAGCCGCAAGCGATCTGCGGAGTTTCCTTTGTGACCTCCCTGGCAAATCGGCCAAGTCCGATCTTGCCGTCGGAACCCGAGGCTTCAAGGCAGAGATTTGTCGGATCAACATTTTCTGGAATGGCCTGACACCATGAACGAACTGATCGTTTGGACCTATGATTGGGTGCCTGAAGGTCCCCGTGGTTTTGTGCGCGACCTGAGGCTGAGATGGGCGTGCGAGGAAGCCGGATTTGCTTATTCCGTGCGAACAGTCCCTTTCGACGGCCGGGAGACCAATCACCTGTCGCGCCAGCCGTTCGGCCAGGTTCCATTCCTGAGCGATGGCGCGCTGGACATTTTCGAAAGCGGTGCTGGGCTGCTGCATCTCGCCCGAAAGAGCGAGAAACTCATGCCGCGCGACCCGGTCGGAGAAGCGCAAACGCTGCAATGGACGATCGCCGCGCTCAACTCGATCGAGATGGTCACGGTTCCTTGGTGGTTCCTGGAAATATCCGGCGAGGATGACAACCGTCTCGCCGGCTGGATGGGAAACCGCCTCGCTCAGCTCGAGAAAGTTCTGAACGAGCGGGAATGGCTGGCCGCTGATCGCTTCACCGTCGCGGATCTGCTGATGGCCGATGTCCTTCGCATCTCGCGAGTTCGCGCTTTCGGAGATCGGCCCGCATCGGAATCTTATGTGACACGCGTCACAGACCGCTCCGCATTCAAAAAGGCTCGCGCCGATCAGCTGGCGCATTTCGCCGCAGCCGATGCCGTTCGCGCGTAGCTTCTTTTGGAGTCTTATCGGTTCAAGTTGAATCGGCTTTTGCTCCCGTTCGTCCCCGCGAAGGCGGGACCCACGCCTAAGTGTGGATTACCGCGTTCGCGGAATGAGCGCAGGAGAGAGCATGCTTCAGTTCGAAGCGATCCCCGCTCTAGGAAGAGTACGCAAGACCATGGCGTGACGTAGCGATCATCACGATCGGTCGGCTCGCCATTCCCCTCACACCCGCAGCACCATGCCCGCCGTGGCCAGCAGGACCACGACGATCCACGGCGGGCTCCGCCAGACGATGAGCAGCAGAAATCCCGCGAGCGCCAGCGCGAAGTCCGCAGGCGCAAGGACGGCGCTGGTCCAGACCGGGCTGTAGAGCGCCGCGCCGAGAATGCCGACCACAGCGGCGTTGGTGCCACGCATCGCGGCCTGCGCGGCCGGGCGGCGGCGCAGCGCGTCCCAGTAAGGCAGCGTGCCGTAGACCAGCAGCAGGCCGGGCAGGAAGATCGCGATCAGCGCGATCAGCGATCCGACGACACCGTTGGGCGCCGGCTGCACGACGGCGCCGAGATAGGCGGCAAAGGTGAACAGCGGTCCCGGGATCGCCTGCGCCAGTCCGTAGCCTGCGAGAAAGACCTCGTTCGTCGTCCAACCCGGCGCGACCACCTCCGCCTGGAGCAGCGGAAGCACGACGTGTCCGCCGCCGAACACCAGCGCGCCGGACCGATAGAAGGCATCGAACAACGCGACCGCCTGTCCGGCCGTGCCTGCGATCAATGGCGGCACGACAAGGAAGACGGCAAACAGAATAAGCGCGATGGTGCCGCTCCGGCGCGAGATCGGAACGCCGAGACCGCACGCATCCATGGCCGCGTCATTCCGGCAGACCCACAGCCCGGTCGCGGCTCCGAGCGCGATCGCGCCGATCTGACCCAGCGATCCGCCGACAAAGGTGACGATCATCACCGCAGCCACAGCGATCGCTGCGCGCTCCCTGTCGGGAGCAAGGCTCCTGGCCATGCCCCAGACCGCCTGCGCGACCACGGCCACGGCGACGAGCTTCAGACCGTGGATGAAGCCCGCCGCCGCCGGCCCCGTGAAAGCCGTGACGCCGAGCGCAAAAGCAAGAAGGACCAGCGCCGAGGGCGTGGTGAAGGCGAGCCAGGCCGCGAGCCCGCCGAGCAGGCCCTGGCCGCGCAGAATGCCGAGCGAGAAGCCGAGCTGGCTCGAGGCCGGCCCGGGCAGGAACTGGCAGAGCGCCACGAGGTCGGCATAGCCGACATCGTCGATCCATTTGCGGCGAAGGACCAACTCGTCCCGGAAATAGCCGAGATGGGCGATCGGCCCGCCGAACGATGTCAGCCCGAGCTTGAGGAAGACCTTGAAGATCTCCCAGGCCCTGCCCTGAGCGCCATGAGCGCCATGACCGGCGGCCGTGGCCTCGTCATGGCTGCTCACCCGTGCCTCCTGCTCTCCGGCAGCACCGCAGCCGCGTGCGGCAGTGCTCGTCGTAAAGCCTCGGCGGCAATCGATGCAAGCGGCGGCATCGCTGCTGCCCCGCAGCGCTCAGAGCCCGAGAAACTTGAAAGGTGTGGCTTCCTTGAACTGATCGTTGGCCATACCGGAGTAAATGCGGGTCTGGTTAGGACCGAGATCGAGCTTCATCACCTTTCCGGTTTGTTCGGAAAGGTCCAGTTTCGTCAGGTCGACCCAGAAGATGTTGGGGGTGAGCGCCGACTCGAAAAAATAGAGCTTGCGCTTGTGGTCGGCAACGGTGCGCCAACGCGTCGATGAGATGTTGGGCTGGTCCGGCGTCACGATGCCGAAGGGAACCGAAGCATTGCGGATCACGCTGAAGGCGCTGGCGATCGTCTGAACCGGATCGTCCGTCTTGGGAATCGCGTTCACATAGAAGGAGGCCCGCGCAAAGCGATCGGATGCGCGGTTCGTGCCGGGCAGCATGACGGTGCCGCCGATCTGCTTCCAGTATTCGTTCAGGGCGAGCTGCTGCTCGAAGATGGGCGAGTTGGTCATCACCTGATAATCGCGGCTGTGATGGATGACCTGCTTGCCGCCGATATATTCGATGATCGCACTGTCGCCGCTGGCGTCCGAAAGCGAGAGATGCAGGGTGGCAAGCCTGCTTTCACCCGGCACCTTGTCGGTGACCACCGTGAAAGGCTCGCTGGCCAGCGCGTCGACGGCCTCCTGAACGGTCGCGAAATTGTCGAGCACATATTGCGCCCAGGCCGCGATCGACAGGCCCGGGACTGTGCCGTCGTATCTCGGATAGGAGGATTCCACGAGCCAGAGCACATTGGCGACGAGCCCGGCCTCGTTCATCCCGTCGGTGGTCGAGATGTCATAGCCCGATGCGATGACGCTGCCGTATTTCGATGTCCATCGCACCGAGTTCGGGCCGGCTTCCCCGGAGCGTTTCATGCCGCGCGGGAATGCCCACAGATTGGTGCCGACATCGAGCTTCCAGTCCATGGAGCGCGCGGTGATGACCTGTCCGTTGCCACCGAAATAGACCAAGCGCGTGCAGGCGTTAGCCGCCGCCGACACCAGCACGCCGGCGGCGAGCAAGGCGGTGCCGAGCGCGGCACATGAACGCATTTTGGAGGTCACGGATTTTCTCCCATCCTGACGATACCGATCGGCCCGTTGATACTATCCGGACCGTGCCGGGAGTCGAAGCCGGCCGATGGGTCGATTGGTCTCTTGCCGATCGCAGCGAACGGGTCCGGCCGTTGGCGCACGCGCAACCGGCTGGCGGTCGCGCCGAACGCCGTCCGTGCTCACCGCCGGCGATCGGTATCCGCGGCGTTCGCGCGGCTGTCGCAGGAGCGCCAGCCGCCTCCCCGCAAGCCCAGTGCCGCCAGCACCGAGCCGTCGAGCTTCCGCGACTGGTCGTCGTCCACCAGCGCGAACGGACCGTCATAGCTGAAATAGGCCCATGTGAAGCCGTGCCTGGTGGCGCTGGCGCGGATATCGGCGAGCCAGCGCAGCCTGTCGGCGCACAGCGCGCCGGGAGCATCGCCGTTCTTGCGCAGCACGCCGAACTCGCCGATGAAGACGCGATCCGCCGCCACGCCGTTGCTGCGCGCCCAGTTTGCGACGAGATCGAACCGCTTGTCGATCAGGTCGCGGTCGGAGCCGCGCGCATAATATTTTATCAGATTTGCGCGCGCCTTCAGCCTGGCCTGTTCGCGCGCGTCCGGCTCCAGCGCCAGCGTGTCCATCCGCCGGTCGAGATGCGCCAGCACCTGCTCGATCGGTCGTTCGCTCGCCGGCCATGGCACCTGGTCGAGATATTTGTCAGGCCAGGGAATGAACTGCGCGCCCTGATGCGTGAACGAGAACGGCTCGTAGAAATGGAACGTGTAGATCAGATTGCCGTCGCCGAGCGCGCCGGGGTCGAGCGCGACGAGCCCGTCGGCCGACGAGACGCAGGCGCCCGTCACCACCAACGCCAAACGCGGCGCCTGCTTGCGCGCGGTCTCGATCATCTGTCTGAGCAGTGTCTCCCAGCGCTGCTGCTGCTCTCCCCTGCATTGCAGGCGCGGCTCGTTCATGAGTTCGAGCGCGACGCGATCCTGGTCGAGCTTGGCCAGCCGTCGCGCCATCTCGCCGACCACGCCGTTGAATGCGACGAAGGCCGGCGCATCCGCCCCGGCGATCACGGCGTGCTGGCCCCATGCCGGATGGCGGCTGTTCGGATGCAGATCGATGACGACGTTCAGCCCGGCGGCATTGATGCGGCGAACGGCCTCGAACAGCATCCGATAGACGGCCTCGCGCCGCTCGCCCTCGAACACGAAGAACGGTGCCGGATCGACCGGAAGCCGCACGGTCTGGAAACCCGCATCTTTCAATGCGCGCAGGTCCGCATCGCTCGGCGGCCGCGGTGTCTCCTTGTAAGGCGGCCATTGGATCGTCGTCGCCGGCGCCCTGTCGTAGCGCGGCCAGGTGAACCACTGCGCGATGTTGATGGCGGGTCCGATCGCGAACTCCGCCTGCGCGCGTGACGATCCGACCAGCACGACGGCGAGCGAAACCGCGATCAGGACGGACACCGCGCGCGTCGAGATTGCGCGACGACGTGAGGCGCAGCACTTCGCATTCATGATTCGATCTGAGGCTCCGGCGCTTCGCACGTGATCTCGCTCGCACGGAAATTCGGCAGGCGAATGTCGCCCTGTTGAAATCTCCACGCCGGCCGCCGCGAGATGAACCCATGTTCGTCGCACTTTCGCCATGCGCCGTCGACACACTTCCATGGCCCGCAGCCCTCGCGGAAGTTCCTCGGCCGACCGTTCGTTTGCGGAGAAATCCTGCTGTGCTGCCGCCCGCCGAACCGAAAGCCGGACCCACCAGCGCGCACTGAACGCGAGTCCATGGCTGAGCGGCATTCCTCATGACTCTGGTCGGCGACAAACCACGCGGCGGAACCCTGGCGTGGCGTCAGGCCGTGCAGACGCGGGTTGCGACGGTCGGCGATCAGGTCCTGGTGTCGGCAACGAATTTCGGCCTGACGCTGATGATCGGCCGCGCCTTCTCGGCCGAGGAGTTCGCCTCCTACGGCATCGGCCTGTCGATCGGGCTGATCGTCCAGGGCCTCCAGCGCCATGCCGTCACCATCCCGCTGATGCTGGAATCGCGGCAACGCGCCGGACGCAGCGTGCGGGCGATCATGAGCGAGCAGCTTCTCGTGCTGGCGCTCGCCATTGTCGGCGGCGCGATCTGCTGTGCGGCCGCGGTCCTGCTGAACGTCGATCGCTACGGCATGCTGGTGGTCGCATCCAGCGCCGTCATCCTGTTCATCTATCTGCAGCTCGAGTTCTCCCGCGCCTTCCTGGTCAAGATCGGCAGGCCGTGGCTGCTGCTCGCCAGCGCCGGATGGTATGCGGCGGTCTCGGCGGCGCTGTCGCTCGCCGCCATCCGCGGGCACGCCTCCTACGAGCTGTTCCTCGCGGTGATGGGCGGCGCGATGCTCGTTCCCGTCGCCGCGATGACGGCCATGACCGGCCTGCCGACGCTGCGGCGCGGCGGGCTGCGCTTCGTGCGCGACATGCGCCGCTATGGCGGCTGGGCCGCCGCGGCCACGCTGACCTATACCGGATACAACCACGTTCCGCTGCTGATCCTCGGCGCGATGGCAGCGCCTGCCCATGCTGCCGCCTTCGTCGCAGCACGCAGCCTGCTGCAGCCCTTGCAGATCCTGCTGCGCGGCTTCGACATCGCCGACAAGTCGCGGTTCTCGGAGATCACCGGGCCGTCGCACCGGCAGGCCGCCCTTGCCGTCACGCTGCGCCTCGCGGCGCTCTATGCCGGGATCGGCGTGCTGTTCGGGGCGACCATCGCCCTGTTCGCCGATCCGATCATGACCCTCGCCTACGGCCACAAATTCGTCGACAGCAGCGCGGCGCTGGTCGCCTGGGTTCCGGTCTACGTGCTTCTCAGCGTCACCATGCCGCTGGAATCGCTCGTCTATGCGCGCAACGATTTCTTCCGCTACTTCGCCGTGCGCGGCGCAGCCTCGCTCGTCGCCATCGCTGCGGCCTTCCCGCTGATCGCCGCCTTCGCGGAGGTCGGCGCGATCGCCGCCTGCGGCATTGGCTGGTTTCTCGCCGTCGCCGGAACGGTCGCTGTCCTCATCCGGAGAGCGGACCGATGACCCTGATCACGCGCGATCTCGTGCTGGGGCTCGGCGTCTTCGTTGCCGCGGCGATCGCGGCGGCGATGGCGCTGGAGCCGTCCGCGCTTCCCGCGGTCATCGGCTTTCCCGCGGCGCTGGCGGCGGTCGTTCTGGCCTATGGACTGCTGCGGGGGAGCCCGGCGGCGCTGCTGCTGCAGATGTCCGCAACCGTGTTCCTGATGCAGGCGGTGTTCCGCATCCGCGACTATCAGGACAAGGACGTCGATTTCCAGGTCATCCTCAAGATCGCGCTGTGGGTCCTCGCCGCAGCCGTCGCCGTGGTGCACGGCCGCCGCTGGCTGGCGATCCTGCTCAAGCCTGCCAATCTGCCGGCCTTGCTGTTTCTGCTGTGGCTGCCGGTGACCGCGGTGGTCTCGTCCAACCCCACCTACACGCTGGTTTCCTCCTTCACGATCCTCGCCTGCGTGGTGTTTTGCGCCTGCAGCTTCGCGCGGCTCGACCGGATCGACGTGTTTGCGGCGATGATCGCCGCGATCACGCTGTTCTGCATCGTCTCGATCATCGTCTATTTCGCCATTCCCGAATTCGGCCACTATGTCTACTGGGTCAACGAGGAACGTTACGTCAGCGGCCGGCTCTCGGGCATTGCGGGAAGCGCCAACAACATGGCGCTGATCTCGTCGCTCGCTCTGGTGCTGACGAGCCTGGAAGCGCGAGCGTTCCACCGGCTCCATCCGCTGATCATCCCGGTGGTCTTCATGATCTGCGGCGCCGCCCTGGTGATGACCAATTCGCGAACGGCGCTGCTCATCGCCGTCGTCATCATCGCGATGTCGTTCCTGCTGAGCTGGAAGCGCGCCTACGCCGTCGTGTTCGCGGCCTCGGCCGGGCTCATCCTGTTCGCGGTGCTGGTGCCGTTCGGTCAGGAGGCGCTGCTGAAAGCCGTGTCACGCAGCGGCTCGGTCGGAGAAGTTACCTCCCTGACCGGCAGAACGGAGATCTGGTATGCGGTGCTCAAGCTGTGGGAGATGCGGCCGTGGATGGGATATGGCTACGGCAGCTCGGTGTTCGTGCTGCCGGATCATGCCGGCGACGTCGGCTTCACCACCTCGCACGCGCACAACCTGCTGCTGCAGCTTCTCTTGACGACCGGCGTCATCGGCGCCGCGCTCTTCGCCTTGAGCGCGCTCGGCATCTTCCTGCGCGCGATCGTGCATCGCGACCGGACGATGTTCGGGATGATCGCGTTCGTCATCCTCAACGGCATCACCGAATCCAGCGGATTCACCACGCTGGCCAATGCCTGCTCGCTGGCCTTCGCGATCGCCGTGACGCTGCCCCCGCGCCAAAGAGATCATGAAGACGATCGTCCATATCAGCGCTGACTTTCCTGATCCTCTGGTTCCCGCCAAGACCAAGGCCGTGGCAAATCTGCTCGCGGAGACCTCGGGCTTCCGCCACGTGGTCTATTCGCTCAACCGCGTGAGCTGGAAACGCGGCGTGCGGACGCTGGCCTTCGGCGACGACCGCGTTGCGGTCGCCTATGGCGCGCCGCCCTACGGATTGGGTCTTGAACGATTCCTGCGGCCCGTGGTCGATGCGATCATCGACGATCTCGGCCGCGCCGGCATCCGTCCCGACCTGCTGCACGCGCACAAGTTCTCGGTCGACGGCCTCGTCACCGCCGGCGTGGCCGCGGGGCTCAAGGCGCCGTTCATCGCCAGCGTGTGGGGCGACACCGACATCAAGATCGTCGATGTGAAGCGCGGGCTGCGATCGCGGTTCCTCGAGATCGCGGCGAGTGCGCGGCTGCTGCTGCCCGCGGCGCCCTGGACGGCGCGCTATGTGCAGTCCACCCTCGCCGTCCCTGCCGAGCGCGTCGAGGTGCTGCCGGTCATGACCGCGGCCGACGACGTGCTGCCGCCCAAAACCGTGGGCAACGGCAAGCTGATCAGCGTCTTTTCCCTCGATTCCTGGAAGCGCAAGGGCCTCGACGTGCTGGTCGAGGCCATGGACCGCGTGGCCAGAACCCATGCCGACGCGGTGCTCGACGTCTTCGGCACCGGCCGGCCGCAGTCGCTGTTCGCGGTCGCAAAGCTGCTGCAGGAGGCCTCACCGCGCGGGCGCGTGCGGCTGCGCGGCGCCCTGTCCCACGGCACGGTGCAGCCGGTGATGAACGGCTATGTCGCCTTCGTCATGGCCCCGCGCCGCGAGACCTACGGCATGGTTCACGCCGAAGCGGCGCTCGCGGGCCTGCCGCTGTTATGGGCGAGGGACCGTGGCATCGATGGCCTGATCGATCCCGGCATTGGCGTGCGCTGCGATCCTGCGTCACCGGCGGAGGTGGCGGACGGCATCGCCTATCTCATCACCCACGAACAGATGTTGAAGCAGAGGCTCGCCGCGCAGCAGGCTGCGGGCGCGCTGCGTCATCTGCAGCGCGCCAGCATTGCCCGCGCTTATGCCGACACGCTGCGCCGCGCGATGGGCTGTCCGCCGGCGTGACCGGGATGGCGCGGCCGGCCGCTCAATGGGCCCGCGCCGCTCCGTTCGCGGGCCGCCAGACGCCGCGCGTATCGTAGACGACGGCGCCATTTCGGCGCTCGACGGAAACGCGGCGGAACGCATCATGATCGACCAGCACGACGAGGATCCCGGCATCCTTCAGCGCCTGATCGAGATCGAGCTTGCGCACGCCGTATTTTGCGATGCCGACCGGTAATTGCTTCACGAACGGCTCGACGACCGCGATGCGCTGACCGTAGTCCTTGGCCAGCCGCTCGACGATCTCGACGGCCGGGCTCTCGCGCAGATCGTCGACATTGGCCTTGAAGGTCAGGCCGAGGCAGGCCACGGTCCGGTCCGGGTAGCGTTCCATCAGCGCTCGGACCCGGTCGAACACGTAGTCCGCCTTGCGGTCGTTGACCTCGCGCGACACGCGGATCAGCCGGGTCGCCGTCGGCGCGGCATCGACGATGAACCACGGATCGACCGCGATGCAGTGGCCGCCCACACCCGGCCCGGGATTGAGGATGTTGACGCGGGGATGGCGGTTCGCGAACCGGATCACCTCCCAGACATCGACATCGAGCTCGTCGCACACCATCGAGAGCTCGTTGGCGAAGGCGATATTGGTGTCGCGATAGGCGTTCTCCGTCAGCTTCACCATCTCCGCGGTGCGCGCGCCGGTCTCGATGCAGCTTCCGGTCACGAAATGCTCGTAGAACCGGCGCGCCTTCGCGCCGCAGTACGGCGTCAGACCGCCGATGCAGCGGTCGTTCTGAACGAGCTCGACCAGGATGCGGCCCGGCAGCACCCGCTCGGGACAGTACGCGATATAGACCTCCGGCTCCTCGCCATCTGCAACATTGATGCGCAGATCGGGCCGCGCCTCGGCGAACAGGTCACGGATCCGCTCCGTCGTGCCGATCGGCGACGTGGATTCCAGGATCACCAGGCTGCCCCGCTCCAGATGCGGGGCGATGGACTTCGCGGCCGCCAGCACATAATCGACGATCGGGCGGCGGTTGCCGGACAGCGGCGTCGGCACCGCGATCAGGAAGACGTCGGCCGGCTCCGGCGCGCCGCGCGCGGACAGGCAGCCGGACATCACGCTCTTCTGCACGAGACCGTCGAGGTCGGCCTCGATGATGTGGATGGCGCCGCGGCTGACGGTCTCAACGATCTCCGGGTTGGTGTCGACCCCAATCACGCGAATGCCGCGGCTGGCGATCAAGGCCGCGGTCGGGAGACCGATATAGCCGAGGCCGAGAACGCAAACCGACGAGACTTCATCATGAACCATGGCTGGCCTCCTGGTGCGAGGACGGATGTCCGGTTTATTCGGCAGCGAGCACGTCGAGGATGCGCTGGCTGGCGCGGCCGTCGCCGAACGGATTGTGCGCCCGGCTCATCCGCTGATAGTGCTGGCGATCGGCGAGCAGCCGGAAACCCTCGTCGGTGATCTTGCGCGGATCGGTGCCGACGAGCAGCGCAGTGCCGGCCTCGACGCCTTCCGGCCGCTCGGTGGTGTCGCGCATGACGATGACCGGCTTGCCCAGCGCCGGCGCCTCCTCCTGCACGCCCCCGGAATCCGTCAGCACGAAATCGCAACGCGACAGCAGATAGACGAACGGCACATATTCCTGCGGCGGCAGCAGCCGGATGCGCGGGTGATTGCCGAGCAGAGCGCGCATCGGCTCCAGCACGTTGGGATTCGGGTGGACCGGGAACACGATCAGCACGTCCTCGCGGGCGGCGAGCGACAACAGCGCGGTCGCGATCCGTTCGATGCCGCCGTCGAAGTTCTCGCGGCGATGCGCCGTCACCAGCACGATGTGCCGGTTGTCGCCCGGGTCCGGCAGCTGCGCGTCCAGGCTGTTCCGGATGTCCTTGAACTCGCCGATCCGCCGGCGCGTCTGCAGCAGCGCGTCGATCACGGTATTGCCGGTGACGAAGATGCGCTCGCGCGGCACGTTCTCGCAGATCAGCGCGTTGGCGGCGCGCGGCGTCGGCGCAAAGTGCAGCGACGCCAGCGTGCCGACGACCTTGCGGTTGATCTCCTCCGGCCACGGCGAATAGATGTTGCCGGACCGCAAGCCGGCTTCGACGTGATCGACCGGAATCTTGCGATAGAAGGCGGCAATGCCGGCCGCCATGGCGGTCGTGGTGTCGCCCTGCACCATCACCCGGTCGGGACGCGCCTCCTCCAGCACGTCGTTGAAGCCGCACAGGATGCGCGCCGTGAGCTGCGACAGCGTCTGGTTCGACCGCATGATGTCGAGATCGAAATCCGGCTCGATATCGGCGATCCTGAGCACCTGGTCGAGGATCTGGCGATGCTGGCCGGTCACGCAAACCGACACGTTGAAATACGGGTCCTTCTTCAGCGCGTGGATGACCGGAAACAGCTTGATCGCTTCCGGGCGCGTGCCAAAGGCGACGAGAATGTTCATGCAAGGACTCCTGTGGGGAGATTCACGATCGCCGCAGCCGCAGCACGCGGCCGGCAAGCTCTTTTCCGAGCAACGCCGCGAACGCGGCATTGGTGCTGGCATAGCGCCACCACATCCGGCGCGGCTCCTGCCAGGTGCGATAGAGCCATTCGAGTCCGACGCGCTGCAGGCCGCTCGGCGCGCGGCGCACGTGTCCGGCAAGCACGTCGAACGCGCCGCCGACACCCATGATGAACGGCACGCCGAGCACGTCGCGGTAGCGGTGAAGGAAGCGCTCCTTGCGCGGCGTCGGCATGCCGATGAACAGGCAATCCGCCCCGCTGGCGCGAATCCCGCCGACGACATCCGCCTCATGCGCCGCGTCGAAATAGCCGTCGCGATAGCCGGCGAAGACCAGACGCGGCCAGCGGTCGAGCGCGGCGAGAACCGCGCGCTCCAACACCGCGCGTTCCGCTCCCAGGAAATACGGCCTGAATCCCCTGGCCTCGCAGACCGCGAGCAGCCGCTCCATCAGGTCGACGCCCGGAACGCGCTCCGGCACCGCAATGCCGACCGCGCGCGCACCCCAGACGATGCCCATTCCGTCGACGCCGACGATATGGCTCTCGCTGATGTCGCGCCGCAGCTCGGGGTCGGTCTGCGCCTTGACGAGCTTGGCGACATTGATGGCGACGTGCTGCGTCATCTGACGGTTGATCATGGCGCTGACCGCCCGATTGACCGTCTGATCGAATGTCAGAACATCGATCGGCAGGCCCAGAAACTGCGCTCTCATGATGCCTCCTCGCCGCAACCGCGGACAGAGATATCCCGTGCGCGCAAACGGCATTCGCGCGCTGCTGCGTTCCTCTTCGGATGTGTGCGGCCTATGAGTTGCCGGGTATGCCGTCTCTCGACATCGTTTCCCAATCCCACAGGCAGCCGAAACGATAAGTCTTGATGTTCGACCGTATGACGCGCGCCGGATTGCCGGCGACGATCGATCCCGGCGGAACATCGCGCGTGACCACGCTGCCCGCGCCGACGATCGAGCCGTCTCCGATCCTCACGCCGGGCAGCAGAATGCTGTGTGCGCCGATGAAGCAGCGCGCGCCGATACGGGTGTCGACATAGAGGCCGCGCGTCATGTCATGCGACATGATCACGCTGCCGAACGCGACATAGCTCTCCTCCCCGATGTGAATTCCGCTCGGATGCGTGCGGTCGAAGTCGGCACGCAACGAGAGCCAAGCCGTCGGGTGGATGTCCATCCGCCATACCTTCACCAGGTAAAGGCGGCGCAGAGCGATCAATCTCGCGCGCAGCGCAAGCCAGACGAGACGCAACAATCCGCGCTTGGGATGACGCGCCGCGATCGGCACATAGCCTTCGACCGACCAATCGGGCGCATCACGGTCAAGCTCGGTCATCGCGGTCTTCATGCGTTCCATCCTCGACATTCTTCAATACGCATTGCGGTATGATTTTGGCGACAGCAGAGTCATAAGAAGAATCTTCACGTCGAATGCGAGCGACCAGTGATCGATGTAGTACAGATCATGCTCGACGCGGCGTTGCATCTTCTCGATCACATCGGTTTCACCGCGATAGCCGTTGACCTGCGCCCATCCGGTGATGCCGGGCTTCACGTTGTGGCGTCGCGCGTAAAGCCGGATTTGCTCTTCATAGGCGTCGTTATGCGCGACGGCATGCGGGCGCGGGCCGACCAGCGACATGTCGCCAAGAATCACATTGAAGAGCTGCGGCACCTCGTCGAGATTGGTTCGGCGCAACAGGCGGCCGACGCGGGTGATCCTTTCGTCGTCGCGCGTCGCCTGGCGGATGACGCGGCCGTCGTCGAGCGTCGTCATCGTCCGGAACTTGAAGACGCGAAACTCGCGCTGGTTGAAGCCGTTGCGGCGCTGCCGGAACAGCACCGGGCCCGGCGTGTCGAGCTTGATCGCGATCGCGATCGCGGCCAAGAGCGGCGCGGCGGCGATTAGCAGGCACGTCGCAACGGTCACGTCGAAGGCGCGCTTGATCATGTGATCCTTGAGCGTGAGCGGCGCACGCGCGAGCCGCAGCGTATGGTGGCCGCCGACGCGGGCGAGCACCGGATTGCGCACCCATGCGAGCGTGCGGTCCGACGCCAGATGGATGGTCGCCGGGATCGTGGACAGGCCCTCAAGCAGCTCCCGGATGTGCTCGCTCTTCGACCAGGGAAAGGCGAGCACGATGTCGTCGACGGGAATCTGGCGCGCCAGCCGCTCCGTGCGGGACAGCGCCATCCTGATTCCCTCCGCCCCGTCCCCGGCATCGACCGCGATCGTGTCGATCATGCTGGCGCCGCGGCCCGATCGCGACAGCCGGTGCGCGAGCGGCCGCAACAGCGCCTGTTCGCCGATGACGATCGTCCGGTGACCGCCGATCAATCCGCTGCTCAGGCCGTGCTCGACGAGGCGGGCCAGCAGCAAGCGCAGGAGAAGCGCGGCAGCGAGGCCGGCGCCGTACTGCGCCACGATGGAGCCGCGCGAATAGAAATCCGTGGCCTGCAGCATGAACAGCGCGAAGACCCACAAGGCATAGGCCGCGTTCCAGCGCAAGAACGCCGAGCGGAGCTGCTCGCGCGGATCGAGCAGCCGCTTGATCGAGTGATCGCGGCCCAGCGCGCAGCGCAGAACGAACAGCAGGGACAGCGCTGCGGCCGCCGCGCCGTAAAAGAACGGCGACGGCAAATGGCCGAATGTCAGGCGATGATAGAGCGCGCTGGCTTCGAACACGACGGCCCAGAGCACGATGAACTCGCCGATCACCGCCACGAACGGAAATGTCTGCGCCGAAATCCGCAGGCGGCGGCCCGACAGCCATCCATCTCTGAAGATGGCATGCGTCCGCGATCCGAAGGACCGGTGTCGCTTGGTCCAGGACAGCTCGCGCTTGTCCCCGATCGCGCGAGCCCGGAAGAGGTTACGGCTGTTCGGCGGCATGATGTCTCGTTCCGGGCGTCGGCTCGGCGGCAACGGTGGATGCGGAGCCGTAGCGGTAATAGCGCTCGATATCGTCGGTGCCGTTGAGGACGACACCGGCGAGCTTGCTTTCGAGCTCGGGGCTCTCGCTCAGGGCCGTCATCAGCGCGTCGCGGCTGGTGCGCTCGGATGCGACGACGAGGATCGCGGCGTCCGCTAGCTCCAGCAGCAGCCGGGAATCCGCGACGGCGAGCAACGGCGAGGTGTCGATGACGACGAGATCGAACACGTTCCGCGCGCTCTGGATCAGGCGCGCCAGCCGCTCGGAGGTGAGAAGCCCGATCGCCTCGTCGCCGGAAGCGCGTCGCGCGCCGGCAATGGTGTAGAGGCCGCTCGAGGGATCCTGCGTCACCGACGCATCCAGATCGCCCTCTTCGCGCAGCAGGTCGACGAGACTTGAACCGCTGTCGATCTCGAGCACCGACGAGATCGAGGGCTTGCGCAGGTCGCCGTCGATGAGCAGCACCTTGCTGCCGGCGCGCGCCGCCACGCGCGCCAGGTTGACGGCCACGGTCGACTTTCCTTCATGCGGCAGCGCCGACGTGACGAGCAGGACGCCGATCTTGCGGCCGCCGGATTGCCGCCGCAGCGTCAGGTAGAGCGACCTGATGCTCTCGGCGAACGGAGAATCCGGCTTGCGGAGCAGCAGCCGCGCGAGCTGCGAGGCGCCGTTGCCGCGCGCGCCGGAGCCCGCCGGCGCGGCGTCGCTTCGCGCGTTCGCAAGCGCGAGCTGCGACTTCTGTCCGAGCAGCGGCAACGGATTGCCGAATTGTCTGCCGACTAGCGGGATCGAGGCCAGCGGCTGAAGGCCGAGCGCCGTCTCGATCTCGAAGGATCGGCGGAAACCGCGGCCGAAGGCGGAGCGCGCCAGTGCCAGCGCCGTTCCGAGGCCGAGGCTGCCGAAGAAGGCCAGCGCGATCACCAAGGCACGGCGCGGATAGCTCGGAGACGACGGCGGCGTCGCCGCGGAGACGACGCGGGAATCGGGAATCTGAAAATTCAGCTCGGCGGTCTGCTTGGCGCGCGACAGGAAGGACTGGAACAGATCGCGGTTCGCCTGCGCCTCGCGCTCGAGCTCATGCAGCTTCACCGCTGCCTGGTTGAAATGGGCGGCGCGCTCTTTCAGTTCGTCGAGGCTCGCTTCGAGCGATTCCTGGCGGCTCTTGGCGATCTCGTATTCGTTCTTGGCGCTGGTGACGATGCGCCGGATCTCGGCCGTGATCTGGCGCTCGATATCGGCAAGCTGGGCGCGGCCGGTTGCGACCATCGGGTGGCCGCTGCCATAGCGCGTCTCCCGCTCCGCCTGCTGCTTCGCCACGTCGGCATACTGCGCCCGCAGATTGGACACCACGCCGGATTGCAGCACGTCCGGCGACGCCGCGGCGGAGCGCAGCCGCTCCGGGGTCACTTGCTGAAGCTGCTCATATTTCGAACGCGCTGCCGCGGCCTGCGCGCGCGCCGCCACCAGCTGATCATTGAGCTGCGAGATCTGTCGGTCCGACAAATTCTCACCGCCCGGGTCGAACAGCCCGGCCTCGGCCTTGTATTGTTCGAGCGCCTTCTCGGACTTCTCGAGGCGGGCGCGCATCTCCTCGGTGCGGCCCTGCAGCCAGTGGCTGGCGCGATCGGTCGCCTCCGATTTCGCCGTGAGCTGATCGGCCAGATAGATTTCGGCGAAGGCATTGGCGATGCGCGCCGCCTTCTCCGGATCACGCGACAGCGCGTTGAGCTCGATGACATAGGTCAGACCGCGCCGCTTGGCCTCGACGGCCTTGCCGAGCCGATCCACGATCGGCGACAGCGGATCGATCGCGCGCTTGTCGCCGAAGATCAGGCGCAACGGCAGCATGACGGTCGCCTTGACGAGTTCCAGGAGGCTGCCGCTTCCGTTGAACTCGTCGTCGTTCTGCAGACCAAGCTTGCTGATGACCTGGCGCATGGTCCGGTCCGACGTCAGCAGCTCGACCTCGCTCTCGATGGCGCCGTTGTCGGTTCCCGGACGGCCGACGACCTCCGCGCCTTCCAGGATCTTGGTCTGGCGCGGATCGACCAGCAGCGTGACCGTGGCCTGATATTTCGGCGTGATCATGAAGATCACCACGGTCGCGAGCGCTGTGCCCGCGATCGCGATCGCGAGGATCATCCGCGCATTGCGGCGAATGCTGCGGAGGATGCCGAGCAGCGCATCCGCCTCGCCGTCCTGGGATTGCGGCGCTCCGCGCAGCTCGCGCGGACGCGGCGCTCGGACAGAATGATGCTCAATATTGCGCTGTAACATTGAACATCACCACATGCTGATCGAAGGTATAGGCGGGAATCGTCGAATCGCGATTGATGTAGTCGTAGCGGCCGCCGATGCTCAGGTGCCGCTTCATCAGGTAGTTCACGCCGCCGGAAAACTTCTTCACCGTGTCGGTGCGGCCGAAGCCGCGAAAATCCTGATGGCTGAACTGCCCTGCCGCGAACACGATGACGTTGCGCAACAGCTCATAGTCG
>Ga0180222_1001483_pt1 | contig 24008 bp, 23 predicted proteins | sample eDN5th37CKraftOP_FD_151336 | JGI IMG/M metagenome (GOLD analysis project Ga0180222, IMG submission 151336) | Enriched Organic Plus compost microbial communities from Emeryville, California, USA - eDNA 5th pass 37_C Kraft OP (version 2) (version 2) ...
CATCAGGCGGGGCGCTGCTGTTCCATCTGCTGAGCACGCTCTACGAGCGCACCAGCGTCGTCATCACCACCAACCTCAGCTTCAGCGAATGGGCGACCGTCTTCGGCGACGCCAAGATGACGACGGCTCTGCTCGATCGGCTCACCCATCACTGCCACATCCTGGAGACCGGAAACGACAGCTTCCGCTTCAAGAACAGCTCTGCCCAGACTACACCGACAAAGAAGGAGAAAGCACCCACCTTGACTAAGTCCTGAGACCCAAACCATACATGAAGGCGGGTCACTTCTCGGCGAAAATCCCGGGTCAACTCTCAGCGGAAATCAACACCTTCAGCTCATCGCCGACCTTGTAGGTGGAGGGGACGCCGTCCACACGCACAACAACCTGCTTGCCCTTAGCGAGGGTGCGCAGGTGCGCTGGAACCCGCTGTCGATACCAATAAACGCCCGTCTTCGGGTGCCTATAGGGTCGAGGCATCTGTAGAACCAAGTGTACCACCCCTGTGTATCAAAGGCGGCATCAAAAAGCTCTGCTAACTCAATTTCTTGAGCAATATCAAAGGGTTGAAATGGTGCTGCGAGAGAGGATTGAACTCTCGACCTCTCCCTTACCAAGGGAGTGCTCTACCACTGAGCTACCGCAGCCGGTGTTTGAGTGTGGCGGCCTTCTGCCACAGAGAATCGCGTTGCGCAAGCACCCTTTCGCACCTTTTGTGATTGACCGCACACTTTGTGCAAAAAGCGCGATCTGCTATAGGCTCGCGTCGCCAGAACGACACAATTGATCCCTAGCGGAGACCCCGGTTTTGACCTCCCAAGACGATCAGAAGCGCAAGCAGGCGAGTCAAAAGGATGAGCGGCGCAAGCGGCTCGCAGAGCAGTTGCGTGCGAATCTCATGCGCCGCAAGGCTCAGGCCCGGTCCCGGCGGGTAGGTGAAGCTGATTCGCGGCCTGACGGGCTGCTGCAGGAGAATGAGGGCGCCGAGCGGAGCAACGGATGAGGGCTCCGGCGCGGGCGGGAAGCGTCATTCTTCCGCTAATTTGTTGAACGCGGCTGCCAGGACGGATAGAGCGTCCGGCTCCAACCACGAAACGCCGGGGCCTCGCGCCGGCAGAGGGGATGACCCATGGATCGCATCAGGATTGTTGGCGGGAATGAGCTGAATGGCAGCATCCCGATCTCGGGCGCGAAGAACGCAGCGCTGCCGCTGATGATCGCCTCGCTCCTGACGAAGGACACGCTGACGCTCGAAAACGTGCCGCACCTGGCCGACGTCGAGCAGCTGACGCGCATCCTGGGCAATCACGGCGCGGATTTCTCGGTCAATGGCCGCCGCGAGGCGCAGAGCGCCGGCTATTCGCGCACGGTGAATTTCACGGCGAAGAATATCGTCGACACGACTGCTCCCTATGAGCTGGTGTCGAAGATGCGCGCCTCCTTCTGGGTGATCGGGCCGCTGCTCGCCCGCATGGGCGAGGCGAATGTGTCGCTGCCGGGCGGCTGCGCGATCGGCACGCGCCCTGTCGACCTCTTCATCGAGGGTCTCGCCGCGCTGGGCGCCGAGATCGAGATCGAGCAAGGCTATGTACGTGCCCGCGCTCCTAAGGGGCTGATCGGCGCGCGCTATGCTTTCCCGAAGGTGTCTGTCGGTGCGACCCACGTGCTGATGATGGCTGCGAGCCTCGCGCAGGGCCAGACGATCCTCGAGAACGCCGCCCGCGAGCCGGAAGTCGTCAATCTCGCCGAGTGCCTCAACGCGATGGGCGCGAAGATTTACGGGGCAGGGACCTCGACCATCACCATCGATGGCGTCACCTCGCTGTCGGGCGCGACTCACCAGGTGATCCCGGACCGAATCGAGACCGGCACCTATGCGATGGCCGTTGCCATGACCGGCGGCGACGTCGTGCTGGAAGGCGCGCGGGCGGATCTGCTTGAAAGCGCGCTGGAAGCAATCGCCGCGACGGGCACCGAGATCACCGAGCTCAACTCCGGCATCCGCGTGCGCCGCAATGGCTCCGGCATTGAGCCGGTCGACATCACGACCGCGCCGTTCCCCGGCTTCCCGACCGACCTGCAGGCGCAGTTCATGGGCCTGATGACAAAGGCCAAGGGCCGCTCGCACATCACCGAGACGATCTTCGAGAACCGCTTCATGCACGTGCAGGAGCTGGCGCGCCTTGGCGCGAAGATCACGCTGTCAGGCCAGACCGCGATCGTCGATGGCGTCGATCGCCTCAAGGGCGCGCCGGTGATGGCGACCGACCTGCGCGCATCCGTGTCGCTGGTCATTGCCGGCCTTGCCGCCGAGGGCGAGACGATCGTCAACCGCGTCTATCACCTCGACCGCGGCTTCGAGCGGCTGGAGGAGAAGCTTTCGGGCTGCGGAGCGATCATCGAGCGCCTCAGCTCCTGATTTTTCCGCCGGTTGCGGCTACTGACGGCTCGTGCTGGTGTTGCGCTGTCGTTGAAGACAGCCTAACACCGGAATAGTCCCGCGCAGCCATCCGGATAGCTTTGCACCATGTCTCAACTGAAGCTTGTTGCTCTAGACAATCAGGATCTCGAGATCATCTCGGCGCACGTGCAAGATGCCGTGCTCAAGGTTGCCGATCTGAGCTACACCGCGAGTGAAAAGCGCTTCATTGTTCCGATGAACCGTTTTGCTTGGGAGGCCGGCAAGCGCGGCCTTTTCTTCAAGCGCAACGAACGCCGCCAGGCGGTGATGCACTTCGAGGGGGTCCGTGCCGTCAAGAGCACTGGCTTTTCCCGCGCCAAGGGCGACGAGGTGCTGTCGCTGCTTGCCATCCGTTTCGAGCCCGGTCCGGAAGCTCCGGCCGGCGTCATCGAATTGACCTTCTCCGGCGAGGCGGCCATACGCCTCGACGTCGACTATATTGAAGCCCGCATGGCGGACCTCGGCGGCGCCTGGGAGGCGCTGTCGCGCCCGCAACACAAGGGCTGAACAGGAACTCCGCGAATGCCGCTTCGTCTCGATTTTTCCGAACCCGACTTCGAAACCAGGTTTGCCGCCTTCCTCGCCACCAAGCGCGAGGTGTCGGAGGATGTCGACGTCATCGTGCGCGACATCATCGAGCGCGTGCGCGCCGAGGGCGACAAGGCGCTGATCGACTATACGAAGAAGTTCGACCGGCTGGACCTGTCCGAGATTGGCATCCGGGTGACGGAGGAAGAGGTCGAGGCCGCGGCGGCATCGATCGACGAGGAGACGCGCCAGGCGCTCGAGCTAGCGCACAAGCGCATCTGGGCGCACCATGCCCGGCAGATGCCGGCGGATGACCGCTATGTCGACCCGATCGGCGTCGAGCTCGGCTCGCGCTGGACGGCGGTCGAGTCGGTGGGCCTTTATGTTCCGGGCGGCACTGCGAGCTATCCGAGCTCGGTGCTGATGAACGCGGTGCCGGCCAAGGTGGCTGGCGTCGAGCGGCTGGTGATGGTGGTGCCGTCACCGGATGGCGTGCTGAACCCGCTGGTTCTGGCGGCGGCGAAGCTCGCCGGCGTTTCGGAAATCTATCGCGTCGGCGGCGCGCAGGCTGTCGCGGCTCTCGCCTATGGTACGGAGACGATTGCGCCGGTCGCGAAGATCGTCGGCCCGGGGAACGCCTTCGTCGCGGCTGCCAAGCGCCGCGTGTTCGGCACCGTTGGCATCGACATGATTGCTGGCCCGTCGGAGGTGCTGGTGATTGCGGATGGCTCGAATGATCCGGCCTGGATCGCCTCGGACCTCATCGCGCAGGCCGAGCACGACACGGCGGCCCAGTCGATCCTGATTACCAATGACGCAGCCTTCGCCAGTGCGGTTGAGAAGGAAGTTGCCCGGCAGATCTCGATTCTCCCGCGCGGCGAGACGGCAGCGCAGAGCTGGCGCGACTATGGCGCGATCATCCTGGTTCCGGATCTCGACGCCGCGGTGCCGCTCGCAAACCGCATCGCCGCCGAGCATCTCGAACTCGCCTTCGACGAGGCTGAAGACTACCTGCCGAAGATCCGCAATGCAGGCGCGATTTTCATTGGCCGTTACACGCCGGAAGTGATCGGCGACTATGTCGGCGGCACCAATCACGTTCTGCCGACCGCGCGTTCGGCTCGCTTCTCGTCGGGCCTCACCGTGCTCGAGTTCGTCAAGCGCACGTCGCTCCTGAAGCTTGGCCCGGACCAGCTGCGACAGATCGGTCCGGCTGCGATCACGCTTGCCAAGGCGGAGAATCTTGGCGGCCACGCGGCGTCGGTCGCGATCAGGCTCAACCCCGAAGGATGACCCATGAGCTGCGACCCCCGCAATGCGAGGCTGGTCGATGTGGAGCTGGACGAATCGATCGGGCGCTCCACACCCGACGTCGAGCATGAGCGGGCGGTCGCTATCTTCGATCTGATCGAAGACAATTCCTTCAGACCCGCCGGCGATTCCGGTAACGGGCCCTACAAGCTGAAGCTTTCGCTGGTCAGCGCAAAGCTCGTCTTCTCCGTGTCCCGCGAGAATGGCGAGCCGGTTGTCACGCATATCTTGTCGCTGACGCCGTTCCGGCGCGTGGTGAAGGACTATTTCCTGATTTGCGAAAGCTACTACGAGGCAATCCGCTCCTCGACGCCGTCGCAGATTGAGGCGATCGACATGGGCAGGCGCGGCCTGCACAACGAAGGTTCCCAGACCCTGATGGATCGCCTTAAGGGCAAGATCGAGGTCGACTTCAATACGGCCCGGCGTCTGTTCACGCTGGTGTGCGTGCTGCATTGGCGGGGTTAAACATGGAGGGTGAGGCAGTGCTTCCCCGCTCCCTCCTGTTCTTGTGCGGCATGAACGCTATTCGTTCGCCAATGGCGGAGGTGCTTGCGCGAGAGGTCCTGCCGCAGGGCGTGTTCATCGCTTCTGCCGGGGTGAGGGCAGGGCAGCGCGATCCGTTCGTGGACGCGGTGCTGGCGGAGAAGGGGCTTTCGCTTGGCGAGCGCCAGCCGCAGCGGCTCGATGACATGGAAGACGATTATTTCGAAATGATCGTCACGCTTTCCCCGCAGGCGCATCATGCCGCGCTTGAACTGACCCGGTCCATGGCGGTAGAAGTCGAGTACTGGCCGACGGCCGATCCATCGACTGCCACGGGCACGCGGGACCGGATCATGGAAGCCTACCGCGACGTCCGCGACCGGCTCGAGGCGCGAATTCGCGAAAGGTTCGCCAGGACGGGCAGGGAACCGCCCGGCAATTAAGCGTGTTCACAAATCGGGCGCGATCGTATAGGTTCCGCGCAAAATTTAGGCTGGCCGCGCGCCGGCCCAATCGTTCCAACATAAAGGTATCGGATGCCGAAGGAAGAAGTACTCGAGTTTCCGGGCGTGGTCACTGAATTGCTGCCGAATGCGATGTTCAGGGTCAAACTCGAAAATGATCACGAAATCATTGCCCACACCGCCGGCCGCATGCGCAAGAATCGCATTCGCGTTCTGACCGGAGACAAGGTGCTGGTCGAGATGACCCCGTACGACCTGACGAAGGGTCGTATCACCTACCGCTTCAAGTAGCTCCGCTACCCCTCCCGCAAGTCGACGGGGCCTGCAATGACCGTACCCCAGAAGCTGGTGTTGGCGAGCGCGTCGCCGCGAAGGATCGAGCTTCTTCAGCAGGCCGGCATCGAGCCCGATCGGCTGCTTCCCGCCGAACTCGACGAAACGCCGCTGCGCGCGGAGCATCCGCGCTCGCTGGCAAAGCGACTCAGCCGCTCCAAGGCCGAGACAGCGCTGGAGATGCTGCAGAAGGAAGGCGCGCCGACGGACGCCTTCATCCTCGCTGCCGATACCGTCGTTTCGGTCGGCCGGCGCATCCTGCCGAAGGCCGAGGTCAGCGACGAGGCAGCCTATTGCCTTCGCCTGCTGTCAGGCCGTTCGCACCGCGTCTATACTGGCGTGTGCATGATCAATCCGGCAGGCAAGGTGCGCCAGCGACTCGTAGAGACGCGCGTGCGCTTCAAGCGTCTCTCTTCAGAAGAGCTCGAAGCCTACCTCGCTTCCGGGGAATGGCGCGGCAAGGCCGGCGGTTATGCCGTGCAGGGGCTAGCCGGCAGCTTCGTCGTCAAGATCGTCGGCTCGTACACCAACATCGTCGGCTTGCCGCTGCAGGAGACGATCGGCTTGCTGGCCGCCGACGGCTATAAGGTGCTGGCAAACTGGCGCGCCGGCGCAAAGGTTTAAAGATGACTGGCGATTCCAATTTGGAGAAGGTCACTCCGCTGCGTCCGCGGCGGAAGTGTCCCGAATGCGGGAAGCCGGCGACTCGCGCCGACTACCCGTTTTGCTCTCCCCGCTGCAAGGATATCGACCTGAACCGGTGGCTCACCGGGTCTTACGTCATTCCTGCAACCGAGGAAGACAGCGGCTCGGAGGACGAGCAGGGCTGAGTTTTCCCCAGTTTTGCGCCGTTTTCAGCCTTTTGAAAAAATAGCTGAAAAAGTCCGCTCAAGGCGCTGGACAGTCGAAAAACTCATGCTATAACCCACGCGTTTTCGGCGGTCAGCCAACACCGCCGAAGCGGGAAACTCCAAGAGTTTCCGAAGGATGCCCAGATAGCTCAGTTGGTAGAGCATGCGACTGAAAATCGCAGTGTCGGCGGTTCAAATCCGTCTCTGGGCACCATCTCTCCATCCCTCTTTCGAAACGATAGAGCGCCTCTTGTGCTGATGCTTCGCTCAGGCTTGTGCTGTGCGGAACGATCAGGGCTTGCCCTCATCCTCTTCTTCAGGGATTTTGAACCTTCTGGCGAAAGGTGAGCCTAGTCCTGTGGGTTACGGTTGACTTAATCGCGCAGAGGGTACACGACGCGCTACCTACTCGCGCAGGCAGAAAACGAGCAGTTTCGCCCCTTTGCGCGCCCAGACTGACGAAACCAGCGAGCGTCACCACTTATGATCAAACGCTTAGTCATCGCGATCATTCTCCTTGCAGCCCTTGTCGGCGGCCTCGTCGGATTCAACAGATTCCGCGATCAGGCGATCGAGAACTTCTTTGCCAATATGCCTGTTGCCGTCGTGACTGTCTCCACTGTCGAGGCCAAGGCCGACAAGTGGAGCCCGGTCATCGAGGCAATCGGTACCATCCGCGCCAGCCGCGGCGTCGACCTGACGGTTGAGGCGACCGGTATCGTCACGGAGATCAACTTCCGCGCCAACCAGAAGGTCAAGCGCGGCGATGTTCTCGTCCAGCTCGACGATTCGATTCAGCGCGCGGACCTTGCGGCCGCGAAGGCGCAGGCGAATCTCGACCGCCAGACGCTGACTCGTGCCGTTGAACTGCGTGATCGGCAGGTTGGCTCGAACTCGGCACTGCAAGCAGCGGAAGCTGCAGCCGAAGCTTCGGCTGCACAGGTTGACCGTCTTGAAGCTGCGCTGCGCCAGAAGCAGCTGCGCGCGCCGTTCGATGGCACCATAGGTATCCCGCGCATCAATGAGGGCGAGTATCTGACGCCGGGCGTTTCGGTGGCGACGCTGCAGGACCTCGACCGTATGTATGCCGACTTCACCGTGCCTGAGCAGCTGCTCAGCCAGCTGTCGATCGGCCAGAAGGTTCGGGTTACCGTTGAGGGCGCGGAAGGCTCGTTCGACGGTGAAATCATCGGTATCGATCCGAAGGTTGATCCGTCCAGCCGACTGGTTTCGGTCCGCGCGGAGGTCGTCAACACCGACAGCAAGCTGACCCCGGGCCAGTTCGCGCATCTCAACGTGATCCAGCCGGACGAGGATAACGTCATCTCGCTGCCACAGACCGCGCTCGTGACCAGCCTCTACGGCGATTACGTCTATGTCGTACGCAAGCTGGAAGGCGAAGAGGAGAAGCTCGAGGCGCGTCAGGTGTTCGTGCAGATCGGCCGCCGCTCGGGCGACCGCGCGGAGATCCGCGAGGGCGTCAACGAGGGCGACATCATCGTGACTGCCGGCCAGAACCGCCTGAACAACGGTTCGATCGTCAAGATCGACAACACCCTCAACCCCGCCGACGGCCTGGCTAAAGCGGAGCAGGCGACGCAGCAATGAGTTTCTCAAGCATCTTCATCCGAAGGCCGGTTCTATCGACCGTTCTTGCGTTCCTGATCCTGCTCCTGGGGTTCCAGGGGCTCTTCAATCTGCAGGTGCGCGAGTATCCGGAGGTCGAGGAAACCGTCGTGACCATCACGACGGTCTATCCGGGCGCGAGCGCCGACCTCATCCAGGGCTTCATCACCGCGCCGATCTCGGCCGCGGTGGCGACCACAGAGAACGTTGACTACGTCACCTCGCAGAGCCGTCCGTCGGCGAGCGTAGTGACGGTGCAGATGCGTCTCGGCGCGGACCCCGACGTTGCGCTGACGGAAGTCATGTCGAAGGTGCAGCAGGTGCGCAGCCAGCTGCCCTCGGACGCCGAGGACCCGACGATCGTCAAGGGTACCGGTATGCAGTTCGCGATCATGTACCTTGCGGTGCAGAACCCGAACATGACGTCCGAGCAGGTGACCGAGTACCTCGAGCGTGTGATCCGCCCACGCATGTCGACCATTCCGGGTGTGGCCGAAGTCCAGATCATGGGCGCGGCGAACTACTCGATGCGCGTTTGGATCGATCCGATCAAGCTCGCGGCGCGCGGCCTGACCGCAGCCGAAGTTATGTCGGCCATCAACGCGGCGAACTTCCTGGCCGCACCGGGCAAGACCCGCAACGACTATGTCGCCTATGCCATCACCATGCAGTCGACGCTGCAGACGCCTGAGGCGTTTGGCGCGTTGCCGTTGAAGGCGAATGGCGCGGATGTCGTGCGCCTGCGTGACATTGCCGAAATCGAGCTTGCCGCGGAAAGCACCGACACGATCGTCAACTTCAACGGCCAGCCGGGTACCTTCCTTGGCATCTTCCCGACGCCGGGTGCCAACCCGCTCGATACCGCTCAGGCGGTGATCGATGAGCTGCCGTCGATTCGAACCAGCCTGCCGGACGGCATGACGCTGACGCTGGTCTACGACTCGACCGAGTCGATCAGCGCCTCGATCGAGGAGGTGTTCAAGACGATCGGCGAGGCGGTTGTCATCGTCATCGTGATCATCCTGCTCTTCCTAGGCTCCTTCCGCTCGGTGCTGATGCCGATCGTCACGATCCCGCTGTCGCTCATCGGCGTCTGCTTCATCCTGTTCGTGCTCGGCTATTCGATCAACCTGCTGTCGCTGCTGGCGATGGTGCTGGCGATCGGTCTCGTCGTCGACGACGCGATCGTGGTGGTGGAAAACATCCATCGCCATATCGAGGAGGGATTGAGCCCGAAGCAGGCCGCGTTCACCGGCATGCGGGAGATTACAGGACCTGTCATTGCGATGACCATCACGCTGGCTGCCGTGTTTGCGCCGCTCGCCTTCACTGGCGGCCTGACCGGCTCGCTGTTCCGCGAGTTCGCGATGACGCTGGCTGGCGCTGTCGTCATCTCCGGTCTCGTCGCGCTGACGATCACGCCGATGATGTCGGCTCGCATTCTCAAGCAGGGCGGTCACAGCCGCTTCCAGCAGATCGTCGACAACACTTTCGAGCGCATCTCCAACCGCTATGAGCGGCTGGTCGCCGGCTCGCTGAAGTATCGTCCAATAACGCTGCTGATGGTGGTGGTCCTCGTTGCTCTGACAGGCTTCCTGTTCATGAAGACCTCTTCGGAGCTGGCGCCCGAGGAAGACAACGGCGCGCTGTTCTCGCTGATCACCGCGCCGCCTTACGCGACGGTGGACTACACCAAGGCCTACATCGACCAGATGCGCGACCTGACGAAGGATCTTCCTGAGCTCGACGCCAACTTCTCGATCGCGGGCTTTGGCGGCTCGACGAACTCGGGCATCGCCGTCTGGGCGCTCAAGGACTGGGCGGAGCGCGAGCGCTCGCAGAAGGAGATCCAGCAGGACATCCAGGGACGCCTCAGCAGCGTCGCTGGCATCGAGGCGCTTGTTTTCGCGCCTCCGTCGCTGCCGGGTGCCGGCGGCGGCCTGCCGATCTCCGTGGTGATCCAGTCGACCGGCGATGCCAGCCGTGTCTACGAGGTCGCCGAGCAGATCCGCCAGAAAGCGCAGCAAAGCGGCCGCTTCATCGTTGTGCAGAACTCGTTGAAGTACAATGCGCAGCAGGTCGTCGTCACCGTCGACCGCGAGCGTGCGGCGGCGCTGAACCTGCCGGTGCGCGAGATCGGCTCGACGCTGAGCCTGCTGGTCGGTGGCGGTGCGATCGCGCAGTTCGACCGCGACTCGAACTCTTATGACATCATCATGCAGGTGCCGCAGGAGTATCGCGAGAATCCGGAGCGCCTCGGCGACTTCTTCGTTCGCAGCGTGACGGGCGAGATGGTGCCGCTGTCGGCGGTGGTGAAGATCAACACCGGCGTTACGGCTGCGGCGATCGAGCAGTTCAACCAGCTCAACTCGGCGACGATCTCGGCCCTGCCGATGCCTGGTGTGACGACGGGTGATGGCCTCAAGGTGATCGAGGACATTGCGCGCCCGCTGCTGCCGGATGGCTTCTTCATCGACTATTCCGGCCAGTCGCGCCTCGAGATCCAGCAGGGCAACACGATCCTGATCGCGTTCGCGCTCGCTGTCGTGGTGATCTACTTGGTGCTGTCGGCGCAGTTCGAAAGCTTCCGCGATCCGCTCATCATCATGATGGCGGTGCCGCTTTCGATCTTCGGCGCGGTGGTCCCGCTAAATCTCGGCCTCGGCACGCTCAACATCTACACGGAGGTCGGCCTCATTACCCTTGTCGGCCTGATCACCAAGCACGGCATCCTGATGGTGGAGTTCGCCAATCAGCAGCGTGAGGAGCACGGCTATGACCGCTTCCAGGCGATCGTCGCCTCGGCCAAGGTCCGCCTGCGTCCGATCCTGATGACAACGGCAGCGATGTCGCTGGGCGTTATCCCGCTGATCATCGCGTCCGGTGCCGGTGCAGCGGCTCGTTACTCGATGGGCCTGGTGATCTTCACCGGCGTGATCATCGGCACGGTGTTCACGCTGTTCGTGGTGCCGATGTTCTACACTTTCATCTCCCGCAAGGAGCTGGTGCATCAGGAGCACGAGGCACCGGTGAAGCCGAAGGAGCCGGTCGCGGAAAGCGTCTGAGGCTCAGGGCAGGAACCAGCAGAAGCCCCCGGTCACTGGCCGGGGGCTTTTTCTTTGGGCTGAAAAAACCGACGCGGGCAAAACGCGAGCGCTTGCCGTCGAGCCGTCAGGAAGTTGGGGAAGGAGCCGCAGGGCAAAAAAAAGGCCTGCCGAGGGAGGAGGTTCGGCAGGCCTGATCTGAAATGCAGAACGGGAGGAGGTGTTCTGCATTCGATACTGACTCTCTGGGAGGAGGTAGATCGTCAGTAACGCTGACCTATCTGGTCTTGACGTCTGCCGCAAGCCGCGAATATGCATGGGTGCTTTGCAACCTATGCATGTCCAAGGTTTTCCTCACAAAATCAGCCTCCGTAGGGGACGATGTCGAGGATTTCGAAACGTTCGGCCTTGCCGACGCGGATCATGTTGAGCGTGCCCTCGCGGGTGACACGTATCGATTCCCCGCTGTTGGAACTCGCGGGTTTACCCTCGCGGAACTCGATCAGCCGGAAGCCGCCGTCGGGCCAGAACACGGCAACGTCCGCGTTCTTGTCGTCGATCTTCGCGACGGTGAAGCTGCAGCGCTGCATCGGTTGCCCGAGATAACGGGCGCACGGAACTTCGGTCGGCACTTCCGTCGGCACCGCGGCAGCAGTCGCGCCGCCGTTCTCCTCCGCCCGCGGGTTCGGGCGAGGGACGGCCGCGACCCGTTTGGGCAGTGGGACGGTCGGTGCAAGGTCGGCGGCCTGAGCTGGGCGCAGGCGGCTGGCGAGTTCCTGCAGCTTTGCCACTTCCTGTTCGGACCAGCCTTCGGGCCGGTAAGGCTCGCTCGCAAAACGCTCCTCGATCCCAGGCGGCAGCGTATCGCCGCTCGGCGTGGCCGGAGGAGTGGCTGCGGCGGCCTCGCCTGCGGATGGGTCTTGTGCTGCGGCGATAGCCGCGCGCTCGCTTTCCGTCAGGTCGAGCGGCAGCAGATAGCGGGCAGGGGCCCAGCCGGTAATGCTCGGATCATCGGCGACGTTCAGGCGGCACCATTCGTAGCCGTTGAACATCTTGCATTCGAACAGGTTAACGAGCGAGCCGTTCGGCAGGCGCGTGAGCGTCTTACCGATTGCCGAGGCTTCTGCGCGAACATTGAGGAGGTCGTTCATTGCAAGCCCAGACACGGCGGCAGGCCCGGGACCCAGGGTAGCGGTGGCTTGCGCGAGCGCCGCGCTGGCGATCAGAGACGGCAATGAAGCGAAAAGATTAGTCTTCAGGCGAAACATGGCCGACCGATTGATGTGTGGGTATCGCGAGCAGTGCTATCGCGCTTCGGGGCATCAATAAGGCCATGACGGGCCCTGTGGTGCAAGGCTCGTGGACGACTATGTCTTGCCCCCAGAAGTTTTTTTGCCGGAGCCTCCTACGCCTCCGTTGCGTTGTCGCAATTGCGGGATAGTTCGAGGGAAAGTTGTACAAGAGGAGTGCCGGACGTGGTTGAAGAAAGCAGTTATCCGCCGCTGGAGCCGTGGCGGGTGGGCATTGCGGGGCGCTGTCCGCGCTGCGGGCAGGGGCACCTGTTCAGCGGCTTCCTGAAGATCGCCGACAGTTGCGAGGTCTGCGGCCTCGACTATTCCTTCGCCGATCCCGCCGACGGGCCGGCCTTCTTCGTCATCTGCTTTGCCTGCGTACCTTCCGTCGCCTTCGCGGTCTGGGCGGAGCTGACCTACAACCCGTCAATGTGGTTCCACGTCTTCATCTCGCTGCCGCTGGTGTTGCTCACCTGCATTCCGCCGCTGCGACCGCTCAAGGGGTGGCTCGTCGCCAGCCAGTACATCAACAAGGCGCAGGAGGGACGGTGGGACCGACCGGAGCAATAGGCTTCCCATTTCACCCAGTGTAAAGACATAAAGATTTCTTTATGTGGCATTGACAACTGTTCATCCGGACGCGATGTATGCGCCCACTTCCGGCGGCGCCGCGCCGCCGGTCACCCAATCGCACTCAGCAAAGGATTGAACCGATGTCTGAACTCCCACGTCCGCCGTACCGCGCCGACCATGTCGGATCGTTGCTTCGCCCCGCTTCGGTCAAGGACGCGCGCCAGCGCTTCGCCGAAAAGGAGATTCCGGCGGAGGAGCTGAAGGCGGTCGAAGACGAAGCGATCCGCGGCGCGGTAAAGCTGCAGCAGGAGACGGGCCTAAAGGTGGTCACCGACGGCGAGATCCGTCGCTCGTTCTGGCACTACGACTTCATGCAGGACCTCGTCGGCTTCGAGTTCGTGGAGCGTGAGGCTGTCACGGGCATCCACTTCAAGGGCGCGAACACCCGGCCGATCTTCCCGACCATCACCGGCCCGGTCGACTTCCCGGCCGACCACCCGATGCTGGAGCACTTCAAGTTCCTCGCGTCGGTGGCTGACGTCACGCCGAAGATTTCCATCCCCGGCCCGAGCTGCTGCCACTTCCGCGTCGCGAAGGAAGATATTGGTTACCAGCCGTACCGCGACGATCTCGAGCTGATGCTGTCAGATCTCGCCAAGGCGTATGGCAAGGCGGTGAAGGCGTTCTACGACGCCGGCTGCCGCTACCTGCAGATGGACGACATCTACTTCGCATATCTGTGCGACCCGAACATTCGCGAACAGAAGAAGCAGGAGGGCCTCGACCCCGACTGGCTGATCGACCGCTACGCCTGGATGATGCATGAGGCGATCAAGGACCGACCGGCCGACATGCTGATCGGCATGCACATGTGCCGCGGTAACTTCAAGTCGACCTGGGTTGCCGAGGGCGCCTATGATCCGGCTGCGGATGCAATCTTCAACAAGACGGGCGTCGATCTGTTCTTCATGGAATACGACACCGACCGTGCCGGTGGCCTCGAGCCTCTGCGCCTGCTGCCGAAGGGCAAGCAGCGCGTCTATCCGGGCTTCATCACCACCAAGACGGCCGAGCTGGAAAGCCTCGACGATCTCAAGCGCAAGTTCGACGCCGTGTCGAAGATCGCCGACCTCGATCAGTTCGGCATTGCGCCGCAGTGCGGCTTTGCCTCGACCGAGGAAGGCAATGCCATCACCGAGGACGACCAAAAGCGCAAGCTGGAGCTGGTCGTAAAGACCGCCGAAGCGATCTGGGGCGACGCCTGATCCATCGCCGGCTGGCCGTCAAGCCTGCACGCAACCGAGAAGCGCCTGGCCACGCGGTCGGGCGCTTTTCCTTTGACGGTGAGGGAAATGGACCTCGGATAAGTGGGGCATCACAACGCCACACACGGGAAAGTTGTATTAGTCTTTAATAATTAAGTTACTAATAAAGTTAATGATTGTGGCGTTGGCGCAGGTGCGCCATAGCGCGGGGCGGGGGAGGCCACGTTGCACGTTCCTGAAGGCACAATCTCACAGCAGTCACTGCTCCGTTTCCGGTCGCCTGGAACTGTCCCGTATCAGTTTGAACCTTGCGAACCTGTTGATTTGGAGCCCCCCTTATGAACCAACAGTACGACATGGGCGCATTGCGCGAGCGCCTGCAGTTTATCGGACTCGATCCTTCGTCGCGTGAGCGCCTTCGCGGCGTGAAGGGCGTGATCGAAGGATCGATCAAGCAGGCGCTCGACACGTTTTACGACCGGGTCCGCTCGACGCCGCAGACCTCCCGGTTCTTCAACGACGATCGGCACATGCAGTCCGCGAAGGGCCGCCAGGAATCGCACTGGTCGCTGATCGCCAATGCGGAGTTCGACGAGCGCTATGTTGCGGGCGTTTCCGCGGTCGGCAAGGCGCATGCGCGTCTCGGTCTTGAACCGCGCTGGTATATCGGCGGTTATGCGCTGCTGGTCGAACAGCTCGTGACGGCGGTGCTGCGCGATCGCTGGCCGTCCCGCTTTGGCCGCAGCAAGGCCGACGAGGTCCCCAAGGAGGTAGGCGTCGTCATCAAGGCAGCAATGCTCGACATGGACTACGCGATCTCTGTCTATCTCGATGAGCTCGCAGAGGCGCGTGCGGCCGCCGAGGCCGAAAAGCAGCGGGCTCAGGCAGATCGTCAGGCCGCCCTCGAAAAGCTCGGGGTTGCGCTGGACCAGCTCGCACTCGGCGATCTGCAGAAGCGGCTCGCCACCGACCTGCCGCCCGAATTCACGGAGATGGCTGAAAACTTCAACAAGGCGGTGCTGGCGCTGCACGATGTCATCGCTGACGTACGCGCGACCTCGCGCGCCATCGTGGGCGGCACCGAGGGCATCGCCAATGCCGCGGAGGATCTGTCGCGGCGCACCGAACAGCAGGCATCGAGCCTGGAGGAAAGCTCGGCGGCGCTGCATCAGCTCGCCGAGAGCGTGCGCACTACCGCAGAGAATGCGGCGCAGGCCGCCGATGTCGTCGGCCAGACCCAGGCGGAGGCGCAGGAGTCGGGCCGGGTGGTTGCGTCCGCCGTCGAGGCGATGGCGAAGATCAATACCTCTTCGAAGTCGATCGCTGCGATTGTCGGCGTCATCGACGAGATCGCGTTCCAGACCAACCTTCTCGCCCTCAACGCCGGTGTCGAGGCGGCTCGGGCAGGGGAGGCCGGGAGGGGGTTTGCCGTTGTCGCGCAGGAGGTCCGTAGCCTCGCGCAGCGATGCGCGGAATCGGCCAAGGAGATCAAGGAACTCATTACCAACAGCGAAGAACATGTCGCGTCGGGCGTGTCCTCTGTCGGCGAGACCGGTGAGGCGCTGGGCCGTATCGTCGAGCGCATCAGCGAAATCACCCAACTCGTCAGCGGCATTGCCGCCGCAGCGGCCGAGCAGTCGCGCGGCATTGGCGAGGTGAACTCTGCAGTTGCCCACCTCGACAAGATCACGCAGCAGAACGCGGCGATGGTCGAGGAAACGTCAGCCGAATCCCGGCGTCTCAAGGCCGAAGCGCTCGAACTTTCGGGAAAGCTCGATCGGTTCAAGGTGTCGGAGGCGGGACATCAGTCCGGGCGCGCAGCATCCGAGCAAAACGGCCGCCGCGCCGCCGCGCCTGCACCCCGAGCCTATGCTCCGGCCCGTACTGGGAGCCGCAGCCCTGCACTTGCCCTTGCTGCCAATCCGCAGGTCGAAGACGACGAAAGCTGGACGGATTTCTGACGCCAGCCTCCGAACAACAAGTACAGCGACAACGCGGTCCCGAAAGGGGCCGCGTTTTGTTTTGGCCTGCTTACCAACGTCGGCCTGAGCTGCTCTCCGCCCCCCACGACAGACATTCCTGTCAGTTGACCCGACACTGGCTCAGTTTTTCCAGACCGCCGCGTTTATTGGACGATCGTTCCTGTCTCCTTCGCTCCCCATGACTATCCTGCGGCCGAGTTCATGGGGGACCACATGAAGCAGCAGCTCAGTGGTCGTACAGAGGGGAGACAAGCCGGAATGATTACGGCCATCGTCCGTTACAAGCTGCCAGCGTCGATCGGGCGCGATGCGTGCCGCGCGCATTTCGAGAAGATCGCGCCGAATTTCGCTTCGCCGAAGGGCCTGATCCGCAAGCAATTCATCTGGAGTGAGCGCGGGATCGCGGGCGGCGTCTACCAGTGGGAGAGCCTGGACGATGCACGGGCGTTCTACACCGGCCCGTGGCTGAACGGCATCCTCGAGCGCTACGGCACCTATCCCGACATCGAATACTTCGAAACCTTCGCCCTCACCGAAAATCCGGGCGGGCGCGTCACCATCCTCGATACCGGCAAGTAATCAGACCTGGAGACCCGATATGAGCCTTCTTCATCCCACTCGCCGGCAGGTGCTCGCCGGCATTCTCGCCACTTCCGCACCGGCGGCGCTGGCTTCGCCCTTCTTCACCCCGTCGGCTGCGCTGGCGCAGGACAAGGCGAAGCTCTCGGTCGCCTGGAACACCGGCGCCATCTGCGGCGCACCGGTCGCGGCTGCCAAGGCAAGCGGCATCTTCGACAAGAACAATCTCGACGTCGAGTTCATCAACTTTGCCGGTTCCACCGAGCAGATGCTGGAGAGCATCGCCACCGGCAAGGCCGACGTCGGCATCGGCATGGCGCTGCGCTGGCTGAAGCCGCTCGAGCAGGGCTTTGACGTCAAGATCATCGCGGGCCTGCACGCGGGCTGCCTTCGCCTGCTGTCCACCCGCGACAGCGGCGTCACCAAGCTGGAAGACCTCAAGGGCAAGGTCGTCGCGGTATCGGATCTGGCCAGCCCCTCGAAGCATTTCTTCGCGATCCAGCTCGCCAAACTCGGCCTTGATCCGGAGAACGACATCGACTGGCGCGTTTATCCGGGCGAGTTGCTGGGTGCTGTCGTCGAGCGCGGCGAAGCCCAGGCGATCGCGCACTGGGATCCGCTGACCTACCAGTTCCTCAAGTCCGACAAGTTCATCGAGCTCGGCAGCAACATGGAAGGCGAGTACGCCAACCGCGCCTGCTGCATTGTCGGCGTTCGCCAGGCTCTGCTCAACGAGCAGCAGCAGGCGATCCAGGCGCTGCTGCGCTCGCTGTTCGAGGCACAGAAGCTCTCCGTCGAGCATCCGCAGGTCGCCGCCGAGGCCTACCAGCCGTTCTCGCCGAACACGCCGATCGAGGACCTGATCGCGCAGATCAGCTACCACGGGCACGGCCACTATCCGTCAGGCAACGCACTCAAGGAAGAGCTGGCGCAGTTCACTGCCGACCTCAAGAACATCGGGGTCATCCGCAACCGCACCGACCCGGCGAAGTTCGCCGAGCAGATCTACGCCGAAGTGAACATCTAAGCAGAGGATCAGGATACGTGTCTGTTCAAGCAGCTGCCGGGGAAGGCCCGGCAGCAGGCACCAGCACTCTGGTGCGCCCGACCCCATCCGTGCCCGGCGCAGCGATCATCGTCGCGACGGTTGCCTGGCTTGGCTCGGCGGCAATCACCCGCCTTTGGCCGAACGCGACGGAAGACTGGTACTACACCGAGGAGCTGTTCTACCTGAAGGCGGCGGTCGCCGCGGTGCTGCTGGCGCTTGCCATCGTGCCGGGCCTCGCGCGCCCGAAGCGCCGGGCACGGCACAGCGCGCCGTGGCTGATCGTGCTCGCGGTTGTGTTTGCCGTCTGGGAGATCGTGACCGCGAAGATCCCGCTCCTGCCGCGTCCGTTCTTCGCACCGCCGCAGGGCCTGCTCGAGGTCTATATCGATGACTGGCCGCGGCTCGTCGAGTGCGTGATCGCCTCGTTCCTGCTGCTGGCCACCGGCTATCTTATTGGCGCCGTCACCGGCTTCATCACCGGCGTTGCCATCGGCTGGTCGAAGATCATGGGCTACTGGATCCATCCGGTGCTGCGCCTGATAGGCCCGCTGCCGCCGGTCGCCTGGCTACCGGTCGCCTTCTTCACTTTCCCCTCGAGCTGGGGCGCGAGCATTTTCCTCATCGCGCTGGCAACAGCCGTTCCGGTGACCATCCTGACTTGGTCCGGCGTATCGAGCGTCAACTCTTCGCTCTATGACGTGGCCCGCACCATGGGCGCCTCGCGCTGGTTCCTCGTCCTGCGCGTCGCGATCCCGGCCGCGATGCCGCACGTCTATGTCGGCCTGTTCATGGGCATGGCCGCTTCGTTCGCCGTGCTCGTTGTCGCCGAGATGATGGGCGTGAAGGCCGGCCTCGGCTGGTACCTGCAGTGGGCTCTCGGCTGGGCCGCCTACGCCAACATGTACGCGGCGTTGCTCATCCTCGCGCTGCTGTGCTCGGGTCTCGTCACCCTGCTGTTCAAGATCCGTGACCGGCACCTCGCCTGGCAGAAGGGACTGATGAAATGGTAGCCGCATTCGCTCCGACGCCGCAGCACACCGGCATGTCGCTGGTCGCTGACCGGGTGAGCCACGCGTTCGATATGAACGACGGCAAGCTGCAGGTGCTCGACAATGTCAGCCTGACGGTCGAGCCGGGTGAGTTCGTCGCCTTGCTCGGGCCTTCCGGCTGCGGCAAGTCGACCTTCCTGCGGCTTGTCACCGGCCTTGAGCTGCCGGCTGAAGGCTCGCTTGAAGTCGACGGCGGTCCGATCACCGGCCCCGATCCTTCGCGCATCATCGTCTTCCAGGATCCGACGCTCTATCCGTGGCGCACGGTCTACCAGAACGTTGCGCTCGGCCTGCAGGCGCGCGGCATCCTGAAGACGCACCGCAGCCGCGTCGACCAGGCGCTCTCGCTGGTGGGGCTCCCCGAGTTCGCCAACGTCTATCCGCACCAGCTGTCGGGCGGCATGGCGCAGCGCGTGGCGCTTGCCCGCGCGCTGGTGAACGATCCGCGGATGCTGCTGCTCGACGAGCCGCTCGGCAAGCTCGACTCGCTGACGCGCCTCGCCATGCAGACTGAGATCGTGCAGCTTTGGCAGCGCAAGGGCTTTACCGCTCTGCTCGTCACCCACGATGTCGAAGAAGCGCTCATGATGGCGAACCGTGTGCTGGTCTGCAGCCCGCGCCCGGCCCGCATCGTCGCCGAACTGAAAGTGGATCTGGACTATCCGCGCCATCGGGGCGATCCTCGCATGGCCGAGATGCGCCGCGAGATCCTGCACCACCTCGGCTTGGAAGACTCCTGGTAAGAGCCACGCCCTTGAAGGAATGGTCAGCCGGCGTGCCTCGCGCCGGCTGCAACATGTTGAAATGCCGGCAATTCGGCATGAGGGGATATCTCATGAGCCAGCTTCCGAAATTCTTCAGAGTTCTTGCGATCCTCGTCAGCGCGCTCATGCTGTGCGTTGGCTCCGCCAGTGCCCACAGCGGCCTGAAGCGCGCCGAACCCGCCGCCAACAGCTCGCTGAAGCGCGCGCCGGCCGAGATAAAGCTGCAGTTTACCGAGCAGCTTGAGCCGGCTTACAGCTCCGTCACCGTGGAGGATAAGGACGGGGAACGCGTCGACAATGATGATGCTCGCGTCGATCCGGCCAACGCCTCGCTGCTGCGCGTGTCGCTCAAGCAGCTTGCACCTGGCACCTACACCGTGATCTGGCGTGTGCTTTCGGTCGACACGCACGTCACCGAAGGCCGCTACACCTTCAAGGTGGAATGAACGGGCTGCTCTATGCCTCGCTGTTGCTGCACGTAGCGGCGTGCAGCCTGCTCACCGGCGCGTCCTTCTTGCTGGTGCTCGCCGGACGCCCCAAAGATGAGGCGGCGGGCAGGTGGGAGAGGATGGCCCTTTCCGCCAGCAAATGGCTGGCGCTGGTGGCGCTTGGTGCGGGGCTAATCTGGTTTGCGCTGCGCGCAGCGACCTTCACCGGACGGCCTGAAACCGCGCTCGATCCATCGGCCATTTTCGCCGCCGCCATCGACACCTGGGCCGGAAAGGTCTGGCTGATCCGCCAGGGGCTGCTGGCTTTCGCAGCGGCGTGGCTGTTCCTTGCGGGCCAGCCCGCCAGCCGGGCGGACTGGATCGCGTCGCGCTGGCTGCTCCTCACCCTTTCTGCCGCGGCACTTGTGCTGATGAGCCTGTCGAGCCACGCTGCGGCTATCGAACGCCAGCTGCTGGTGCATTGGGCCGACATACTTCACCTCATGTCGGCCGGGCTCTGGATCGGTGCGCTGCCGTTCCTCGCGGCTCTCTTGTTTATCTCCAGTAGGGACCAGGAAACACTTCAACCGTTCTCGCGGCGCGCGCTGGTGCGCTTCTCACGAGTGGCAACCTTGCTTATCTTCGCGCTCGTCGGAACCGGCATTCTCACCGCCTGCCATCTCGTCGGCGACGTTCCCGAACTGGTCGGCACCACCCACGGTCGGTTGCTGATTGCCAAGGTCGCCGTGCTCGTCCCGGCGCTGCTGATCGCGGCGCGCGTGCGCGACATGCTGGCGGGGCCGGGAAGCACGCCGCTCTCGCGGCGGATTGCACTCCACGTGACGGTCGAGGGAGCGCTGGTGCTGGGCATCCTGGGCTTTGCCATCGCCATGATGCTGTCCGTGCCCGGCAAGCACGGCAGCCCGACATGGCCGTTCCCCATCCGCTACGTTCCCGATCCGGGCGCTTTCCCATTCTGGCGGACGCTGACGCCGCAGCAGAATGCTATCGCGCTGGCTGCATGTGGCCTGTTCGCTCTCGGACTGCTGGTCAGCCTGTGGCGAAGGCCCCGCGTCCTCCTTGCTGGCGTCGCCGCTTCAGTCGCTGCGGTGCTGGCCGTTTTGTCGTGGAACGGCTCTACGGTTCAGGCCAATCCGGCTTCCTATGCACGCTCGCCCGTGTCCTACGATGTCCGCACCCTGGACAGAGGGAGGGAGAGCTGGCAGCAGCACTGCCCGGCATGTTCGATCGACCTCGCCCGCTTGCCGCTGAGTGCCACTGTTGGTGACCTGTTCTGGCTCACCGGGGAAGGGGACAAGGAACTCGGTGTCCCCTCCTTAGCGGCCAAACTGGATGAAGAAACCCGCTGGAGCGTGGCACAGTACCTGCGGGCAAGCGCCACTGCCGCCACTGTGACCGCTGGCGGCGGAACGCAGATAAGGCCTGGACTTATTCCCGCGCCTGACTTCGACATCGTTCTCGGTCCACTGCAGCTTGGTACCCTGAGCGACTATCGACGGGGCAGGCCAGTGCTGCTTGTGCTGTATTCGCTGCCGCAGTCGCGCGAGCGAATCGAGCAGCTGGCAAAGCGCCATGCGCAGCTTGCGGTCTACAATGTTGAGATCGTAGCCGTCCCGCGCCATTCTTCCGGCAATCCGATAGCCGAGCTAGCAACCGCCTCACCGGCGCTGTTTCCGATCGTCACCGAGGCCAACGGGGCGATCGTCCGCGCCTATGACCTGTTTGCCGCGGCAGCCGGACATTCGGAATTCCTGATCGACCCGCGTGGCTACATCCGCGCCATCTGGCCGAACGACGAATGGCGCAATGCTGACGATGAAATCGAAGCGCTGGCGCAGCAGTTTCTGGATGAAGCGCCGCCGGACGAGGCGGACGAGCATCAAACCCACTGAGCGGCTGAAGAGGACAAGCACAATGTCACAATGGAAAGTCGCGTTGCTCGTGATCCTCGCGCTCGCGGCGGGTATCGGGGCCGGCTACCTCGGCTGGGGAGCAACAGTGGCCAAGCTGGCTCCGGAAGTTCGCACCCTGACGGAGGAGGTTGAGCGTCTAAGGCGGGAGCTTGATGCACGAGACAGCGGCGCAAATGCGGGCCTTCAGCTTTGGGAGGGTATCGGCGTGGTGCGCGCGATCTATCCGCAACTGCTGATGATCACGCACGACGAGATCCCGGGCCTGCAGCCCGCGCGCACCACCGGCTTCCGCACGGCAAATGGCCTCTCGGCGAAGGTTGGCGACTCGATTCGTTTCGTAATTGAAGGCACCGCTGCCCATAACAGCGTCATCGTGGCGATTGAGACCCTGTGACGGGGAGCCGCCTTGCGGCGGTCCCCATGTGTCCGATCATCAGTGTCAGTCGAAATGTTCCGGCAGCTGCTCCAGCTGCTCCTTCGTCCAGCTGGTGACGGCGTGGACGTTGCCGTTTTCCTCGCGCATGAAATCGAGCTCGCTCACCGGAACGGCAATGCGCTTGGAGCCGATGCCGAGGAAACCGCCAACATCTATCGCAACGCTGCTGCCGTGCATGTGGGAAACCGTCCCGATCGTCTCGTCTTCCGGCCCGTAAATCGTAGCGCCTACGAGCACGTCCTCGATCAGCTCATCCTGCCTCAGGCGTTCATGAGTGCTGTGGTCCATCGTGTATCTCCGTTCTGCTTCGAAGACCTAACAAACAGGCGGGAGATACGTTCCAGAGCACACACCGCAGGCATGAGTCCGCGAGGTAGCCGCGTCATCAGCGGTTCGCGCGATCGGAGTTCATTGGCGCAGTCTGCTGCCAGGTCCGGGATCACCGTGAGCTGGTGACGGATGGTCCCCTGCGTGAACTCCCGGCCAACTTCGCCAAGGCTGCGCAGCACTCCCAGTGGCGCCGCATGATCTCTTCGATCGGGTAGATTTTGTCGACCTTCATTGAGAGCTTGCGGTCGTTTAACGGAGCCTCGATCTCTCCCTCGCAAGGGGGCAAGAGGGAAAGACGTCGTCGAGTAGTGCAAGGCGCGCTGTCGCAGGGCTTGTTTTTCACGCATGACCCGCGGTGAGCGTTCGTCTTTCAGAGAGACGGAGTCGCTCCGAGCGGTCCCGGCAAGGGCTGCGGATGCACTAAGCAGCATGTTCAGGCCGCGTGCCGTCAGCAAGGCCGCCTCCGCTGCCGCTGCCGCTGCCGCGTTGCAGTCGGAGCTAACGGACGTGTTGGCCCGGATCAACGAGGAGATCGGCAAGCTTCAAACCGCGATGCAGGCAGGGGTGTCGGCCTATACAAGTCAGGCTAACGCCATCTCGAACGCTATCGAGCGGACGCGCGAGACGGCCGAAACTTTTGCCAGCATTGCTACGCAGGTTCGCAGCGCCTCGGCACCACTGATCCAGGGCAGCGAGCGCATCGCTTCGGCGTCCGCGGACCTTCGCGCGGCGGTCGATCGCAGCACCGACGAACTGCAGCGCGCCGGCGCTGCTTCATCGGAGCTCGCCCAGTCGCTCTCCGAGCAGGTGACACGGATCAGTCAGACGTGGGACAAGTACCGCGAGCAGTTCGACAAAATCGACCAGTCTCTCGCCACAGCCGTCGGTACATTGTCCGAAGCGACCGAGACTCAGTTCCAACGCTTGGTTGACCACGTCAACCAGATGGACGGCGCACTCGAAAGAGTGCTCGGCAATCTCAAGCCGACGCTGGATACCATCAGCGATAGTACGAGCGAACTGTCGGAAACCCTGGAAAATTGGGTCCGCGCACAAACCCGTGAGGCCGCGGAGTAATCGACAATGAGCGATATCAGTGAGAACGGCGGTGGAAAACTAGACCACGGTAGCGGCGGGATTGTCTCGCTGCGGGCGGCGCAAAAGTCGTCCACTTTTTCCCTTTTCTGCGTGGCGCAGGGAGGGACGAGGGATCTACACCGTGGA
>Ga0180222_1001484_pt1 | contig 23996 bp, 34 predicted proteins | sample eDN5th37CKraftOP_FD_151336 | JGI IMG/M metagenome (GOLD analysis project Ga0180222, IMG submission 151336) | Enriched Organic Plus compost microbial communities from Emeryville, California, USA - eDNA 5th pass 37_C Kraft OP (version 2) (version 2) ...
GTTCTGCTCGGCGAACAGCGCCATGCCCACGGCGGCCATGGGAAACGCAAGGCGGACCAGAATGGAATCGATCACGACGATGCCGAGATTGCCCGGCCAGCGTCGCAACCGCCGGATGGCCTGCCGGCGGCGCGGCGCCAGCAACTCCCACAGGGCGATGGACGCGAAGACGCCAGCGAAGGCGGTCAGGCGGATCACCGGCTCTTGCATCAGCCACGTTGGCAGGGTCATCGAGGCCTCGATTGACGGGCCCTACTGGACCCGTTATATTCAACAAAATAATTGAATGATGGAATGATGGGCGCGCCGAAGTCAAGCGGTCCGAAGCAGGCGGTATTCGAGCAATTCGCCGTGGTGGCGAAGGCGGTCGCACACCCGCTGCGGCTGGAAATCCTCGAGCAGCTGGCGCAGGGCGAGCGCAGCGTGGACGTCATCGCCGACCGCACCAGGGTTTCGGTGGCCAACGCCTCGCAACACCTTCAGCACATGCGGCGGGCGGGGCTGGTGGCGGCGCGGCGGGAGGGCAAGTTCGTCTTCTATCGCCTGAGCGAGGATTCCGTGGTCGATCTGCTCGGCGCGCTGCGGCGCGTTGCCGAGGCCCGGTCGGCCGAGGTCGAGCGCGTGGTGCGCGGTTATTTCGACGACAAGGACAGCCTGGAGGCGGTGACGCGTCCCGAGCTGATGGAGCGCCTGAAGGCCGGCGTCGTTACCGTGCTCGACGTGCGCCCGGAGGACGAGTTCGCGCTTGGCCATGTCCCCGGCGCGCTGAACGTGCCGTTGAATGCGCTCGCTGCGCGGCTCGCCGAGTTCGACCACGGCCACGAGATCGTCGCCTATTGCCGCGGTCCTTACTGCGTCCTGTCCTACGAGGCGGTGGCGATGCTGCGCGCCCATGGTTTCAGGGCGCGGCGGCTGGAGGATGGGCTGCCGGAGTGGCGCGCCGCCGGGCTGCCGGTCGCGACGGCCGGGGCCTGATCGCGCGGCCGACCCGGCCAAAGCCGTTTCCGGGAACTGGACTCGGGCTCGAGCCGGCTTCTAATAGCGCCATGCCGCCGCGCCGCGCCGCTTCCGACTCTTCGTCCGCCGCGACCGACGACGCGCGGGCCCGCATCCTGCGCACCGCCGCCGACCTGCTGTTCGCCCGTGGTTACGGGGCGTTAACCATGGACGAGCTCGCGCACGAGCTCGGCATGAGCAAGAAGACGATCTACGTGCACTTTGTCGGCAAGGACGAGATCCTGCTTGCGATCATCGGCGCGATCGGGGAGGGCGTTCGGCGGCAGACCGACGCGGTGCTCGGCGATCGCGACCTTGGTCTGGTCGAGAAGCTGCGGCAGGTGCTGCTGATCATCAGTCAGAATATGGGGCGGGCGAGCCCCGGGCTGCTGCGCGAGCTGCAACGCCTGGCGCCCCGGGCCTACCGATCGATCGACGAGTTGCGGGCCACCAATATCCCCTTGGTGATTGGGCGGATTCTGCGCATGGGGGCCGCCGAAGGCCTCGTCCGCGACGATGTCGACCCCCAGTTCGCCACCGAATTCTGGATCAGCGCCATCAACGGCCTGAGCGATCCGGCCGTGCTCGGCCGGACCGGGCTCACGCCGCGCGAGACCTTCGACCGGGCGATCCGGATCTTCCTGGACGGGGTCGCGACCGAGGCGGGCCGCCGTGAGATCGCCGCCGTCCTCGACTCCGGGGCTCCGGCGCCCCCGGGGGGAGGCGGGCGCCCAGGAAATCGTGCTGGCGGCTGATTTCCCAAGCGTTTCGCCTTGACACTCAAGGTTGCCACCGATACATACGCCGCACCTTGGCAGGCGGTGAGTTTCGCCCGTCGGAACGGCCGGATAAGATTTTGAGATCGTAGCGTTTTTCTCAAAGCTTGTTCCACCCAAGCCTCGACGAATGAAACTCAAACGCTGCCGCTGACACATAAGACTGTCAGATCAGGCGTGCATGACCGCGGTGCTCGTGGCCTTGGGGCCCCAGGCGTCGTGGTCCTCTGTCGGTGCAGGAGCGCCATTCCGCAACATTGCGGATGGCGTGATTTCGTTTTGCGCGCGGGTTTCCGCGCGGACGCGGGGCGGGGCCCCGCCATGAAGGGTGAAGACAAGCGCGATGCCCACGATCAACCAGTTGATCCGCAAGCCGCGGACCATTCAGAAGGCGCGCAAGACCGTGCCGGCGCTGCAGCAGAGCCCGCAGAAGCGTGGCGTCTGCACGCGCGTCTACACGACGACGCCGAAGAAGCCGAACTCGGCGCTCCGCAAGGTCGCCAAGGTCCGCCTCACCAACGGGTTCGAGGTGATCGGCTACATCCCGGGCGAGGGCCACAATCTGCAGGAGCACTCGGTGGTCATGATCCGCGGCGGCCGCGTGAAGGACCTGCCGGGCGTGCGCTATCACATCCTGCGCGGCGTGCTCGACACCCAGGGCGTCAAGAACCGCAAGCAGCGCCGTTCCAAATACGGCGCCAAGCGACCCAAGTAATTCGCGGAGTTTGAACGATGTCTCGTCGTCACCGGGCCGAAAAGCGCGAAATCCACCCCGATCCCAAGTTCGGGAACGTGGTCGTGACCAAGTTCATGAACACGGTCATGTACCAGGGGAAGAAGTCGGTGGCGGAGTCCATCGTCTATGGCGCCTTCGACCTGATCGAGGCCAAGAGCAAGCAGAATGCGCTCACGGTGTTCGAGCAGGCGCTCGACAACGTGATGCCCTCCATCGAGGTGCGCTCCCGCCGCGTCGGCGGCGCGACCTACCAGGTGCCGGTCGAGGTGCGCCACGATCGTCGCCAGGCGCTCGGCATCCGCTGGATCATCGCCGCCGCGCGCGACCGCAACGAGAAGACCATGACGGAGCGGCTCTCGGCCGAGCTGCTCGACGCGTCGAACAATCGGGGGAATGCCGTCAAGAAGCGTGAAGACACGCACAAGATGGCCGAGGCCAACCGCGCCTTCTCGCATTATCGCTGGTAAGGCGGAACACAGACTTTAAGGACTCCCATGCCCCGCACCCATCGCATCGAGGACTACCGCAACTTCGGCATCATGGCCCACATCGATGCCGGCAAGACCACTACGACCGAGCGGATCCTCTACTACACCGGCAAGAGCCATAAGATCGGCGAAGTCCATGAGGGCGCGGCCACCATGGACTGGATGGAGCAGGAGCAGGAGCGCGGCATCACGATCACGTCGGCCGCGACCACCGCGTTCTGGAACGGCAAGCGGCTCAACATCATCGACACGCCCGGCCACGTGGACTTCACCATCGAGGTGGAGCGCTCATTGCGCGTCCTCGACGGCGCCGTCTGCGTGCTCGACAGCAACCAGGGCGTCGAGCCTCAGACCGAGACCGTCTGGCGCCAGGGCGACAAGTACAAGGTTCCGCGCATCGTCTTCGCCAACAAGATGGACAAGACCGGCGCGGACTTCTTCAAGTGTCTGTCCGACATCGTCGACCGCCTCGGCGCCAAGCCGATTGCGCTGCAGCTCCCGATCGGCGCTGAGAGCCAGTTCAAGGGCGTCGTCGATCTCGTGCGCATGAAGGGTGTGGTGTGGGAGGACGAGGCGCTCGGCGCCAAGTACCACGACATCGACATCCCGGCCGACCTGCTCGATCAGGCCAAGGAATATCGTGAGAAGATGGTCGAGGCGGCGGTCGAGCTCGACGACGACGCCATGACGGCTTACCTCGAGGGCAAGGAGCCCGACGAGGCGACGCTCAAGCGGCTCATCCGCAAGGCGGTGCTGACCGGTGCGTTCTATCCCGTGCTGTGCGGCTCGGCGTTCAAGAACAAGGGCGTGCAGCCGCTGCTTGACGCGGTCGTCGACTATCTGCCGTCGCCGATCGACGTGCCGCCGATCAAGGGCGTAGACGACAAGGGCAACGAGGTCGTGCGCAAGTCGGACGACACCGAGCCGCTCGCCATGCTCGCCTTCAAGATCATGGACGACCCGTTCGTCGGCACCATCACCTTCTGCCGCATCTACTCGGGCATCCTCGCGAGCGGCACGGGCGTCGTGAACTCGACGCGCGAGCGCAAGGAGCGCATCGGCCGCATGCTGCTGATGCACGCGAACAACCGCGAGGACATCAAGGAAGCCTATGCCGGCGACATCGTCGCGCTGGCGGGCCTCAAGGAGGCGCGCACCGGTGACACGTTGTGCGACGCCAACAAGCCGGTCATCCTCGAGAAGATGGAATTCCCCGATCCGGTCATCGAGATCGCGATCGAGCCGAAGTCGAAGGCCGACCAGGAAAAACTGGGTGTCGCGCTCGCGAAGCTCGCGGCCGAGGATCCCTCGTTCCGGGTGTCGACCGACCAGGAGAGCGGCCAGACCATCCTCAAGGGGATGGGCGAACTGCACCTCGACATCAAGGTCGACATCCTCAAGCGCACCTACAAGGTCGACGCCAACATCGGCGCGCCGCAGGTCGCCTATCGCGAGCGCATCTCCAAGCCGGTGACCGTGGACTACACTCACAAGAAGCAGACCGGCGGTTCGGGCCAGTTCGCGGCGGTGAAGATCGTCGCCGAGCCGCTGCCGGCCGGCTCCGGCTTCGAGTTCGAGAACGCCATCGTCGGCGGCGCGGTGCCGAAGGAGTTTATCCCCGGCGTCGAGAAGGGCCTGGAGTCCGTGCTGGGCTCCGGTGTGCTCGCCGGCTTCCCGGTGGTGGACCTCAAGGTCTCGCTGGTGGACGGCAAGTACCACGACGTCGACTCGTCGGCGCTCGCGTTCGAGATCGCGTCGCGCTCGGCGCTGCGCGAAGCTCTGCAGAAGGGCGGCTCGGTGCTGCTCGAGCCGATCATGAAGGTCGAGGTCGTGACGCCGGAAGAGTACACCGGCTCCGTGATCGGCGACCTGAACTCGCGTCGTGGCCAGATCCACGGTCAGGACATGCGCGGCAACGCCAACGTCGTCAACGCGATGGTGCCGCTCGCGAACATGTTCGGCTACGTGAACAACCTGCGCTCGATGTCGCAAGGGCGCGCCACGTTCACGATGCAGTTCGATCACTACGAACAAGTTCCTCAAAACGTCGCACAGGAAGTTCAGGCGAAGTTCGCCTGATCCGAACGTCTTAACCAAGCCAGAGAACCGGAGATCTCCGATGGCCAAAGAAAAGTTTTCCCGCACCAAGCCGCACTGCAACATCGGCACGATCGGGCACGTCGACCATGGCAAGACGTCTCTGACCGCGGCGATCACCAAGATTCTGGCCGAGCAGGGCAAGGCGCAGTTCACCGCCTATGACCAGATCGACAAGGCGCCGGAAGAGAAGGCGCGCGGCATCACCATCTCGACCGCGCACGTCGAGTACGAGACCGACAAGCGCCATTACGCGCACGTCGACTGCCCCGGCCACGCCGACTACGTGAAGAACATGATCACCGGCGCCGCGCAGATGGACGGCGCGATCCTGGTCGTGTCGGCCGCCGACGGCCCGATGCCGCAGACCCGCGAGCACATCCTGCTCGCCCGCCAGGTCGGCGTGCCCGCGCTCGTCGTGTTCATGAATAAGGTCGACATGGTCGACGATCCGGAGCTGCTCGAGCTCGTCGAGCTCGAGGTCCGTGAGCTCCTGTCCAAGTACAACTTCCCGGGCGACAAGATCCCGATCATCAAGGGCTCGGCCCTGATGGCGCTCGAGGACAAGAATCCCGAGCAGGGCAAGAACGCGATCCTCGAGCTCATGAAGGCGGTCGATGAGTACATCCCGCAGCCGGAGCGCCCGAAGGACCAGCCGTTCCTGATGCCGGTCGAAGACGTGTTCTCGATCTCGGGCCGCGGCACCGTCGTGACCGGCCGTATCGAGCGCGGCATCATCAAGGTCGGCGAGGAAGTCGAGATCGTCGGCATCAAGCCGACCACCAAGACCACCGTCACCGGCGTCGAAATGTTCCGCAAGCTGCTCGATCAGGGCGAGGCGGGCGACAACGTCGGCTGCCTGCTGCGCGGCACCAAGCGCGAGGAAGTCGAGCGCGGCCAGGTGCTCTGCAAGCCGGGTTCGGTCAAGCCCCACACCAAGTTCAAGGCCGAGGCCTACATCCTCACCAAGGAAGAGGGTGGCCGCCACACGCCGTTCTTCACCAACTATCGTCCGCAGTTCTACTTCCGCACCACGGACGTGACCGGCGTGGTCACGCTGCCCGAGGGCACGGAAATGGTGATGCCGGGCGACAACATCGCCATGGAAGTCACGCTGATCGTGCCGATCGCCATGGAGGAGAAGCTGCGCTTCGCCATCCGTGAGGGCGGCCGCACGGTCGGTGCCGGCGTCGTGTCGAGCATCATCGAGTAACGAGCAACAGACGACGGACGGCAGGGACAAGAGGGACGGGGGCTGAACGACAGGCTCGAAAACGCGGTCATCGACCCGTTGTGTGATCTGTCGTTCGCTGCCCGTCGTCGGAGATCAAAATGAACGGCCAAAACATCCGCATCCGCCTCAAGGCTTACGATCACCGCATTCTCGACGCATCGACGCGGGAGATTGTGGCGACCGCCAAGCGCACGGGCGCGCAGGTGCGCGGGCCGATCCCGCTGCCGACCAAGATTGAGAAGTTCACCGTGAACCGCTCGCCGCACATCGACAAGAAGAGCCGCGAGCAGTTCGAGATGCGCACGCACAAGCGGCTGCTCGACATCGTCGATCCGACCCCGCAGACAGTCGACGCTCTGATGAAGCTCGACCTCGCGGCCGGCGTCGATGTCGAGATCAAGCTCTAAGCGCGCGCAAAGAAGGGAATAGTCCGATGCGCTCCGGCGTGATCGCACAGAAGGTAGGCATGATGCGGGTCTTCACCGAGGCCGGCGAGCACGTGCCTGTCACGGTGCTGCGGCTCAACAACTGCCAGGTCGTTGCACACCGCACCAAGGACAAGAACGGCTACGTCGCGCTTCAGCTCGGCGCCGGCGCCCGCAGGGCGCAGACGATGACGAAGCCGCAGCGCGGGCACTTCGCCGTGGCGAAGGTCGAGCCCAAGCGCAGGCTCGCGGAGTTCCGCGTCAGCGAGGACGGGTTGATCCCCGTCGGCGCCGAGATCACCGCGGACCACTTCGTCGTCGGCCAGTACGTCGACGTCACCGGCACCTCGATCGGCAAGGGCTTCGCCGGCGGCATGAAGCGCTGGAACTTCGGCGGCCTGCGCGCGACGCACGGCGTGTCGATCTCGCACCGTTCGATCGGCGGCACCGGCGGCCGTCAGGATCCGGGCAAGACCTTCAAGAACAAGAAGATGCCGGGCCATATGGGCGTCGACCGCGTCACCACGCTCAACCTGCGCGTGGTGCAGACCGACGTCGAGCGCGGCCTGATCATGGTCGAGGGCGCCGTTCCCGGCGCCAAGGGCGGCTGGATCACCGTGCGCGATGCCGTGAAGAAGGCGCTCCCGAAGGAAGCGCCGAAGCCCGGCAAGTTCCGCGCCGCCGGAGCGGCGGCCGCTGCGCCGGCTGCGGAAGCGCCTGCAGCGCCGGCCGGGGAGGGCGCGTGACATGGAAATGAAGCTCACCACCCTCGAGGGCAAGGACGCCGGCTCGGTCACCGTGTCGGACGAGATCTTCGGTCTCGAGCCGCGCACCGACCTCATCCAGCGCTGCATCGTCTGGCAGCTCGCCAAGCGTCAGCGCGGCACGCACGACGTCAAGAACCGTGCGGAGATCTGGCGCACGGGCAAGAAGATGTACAAGCAGAAGGGCACCGGCGGCGCCCGTCACGGGTCCGCGCGCGCCAACCTGTTCCGCGGCGGCGGCCGTTCGTTCGGTCCCACCCCGCGCAGCCACGCCATCGACCTGCCCAAGAAGGTGCGCGCCCTGGCGCTGCGCCACGCGCTCTCGGCCAAGGCCAAGGACGGCAGCATCGTCGTCGTCGACGCGATCGCGGTGAACGAGGCCAAGACCAAGGCGCTGCGCGAGCGCTTCGAGAAGCTCGGCGTCGACAACGCGCTGATCGTCGACGGCGCGGAGATCGAGAACAACTTCCGGCTTGCCGCCCGCGGCATCCCGAACATCGACGTGCTGCCCATCCAGGGCATCAACGTCTACGACATCCTGCGGCGCCGTAAGCTCGTGCTCACGAAGGCCGCGGTCGAGGCACTGGAGGCGCGCTTCCGATGAGCACCACCGATCCGCGCCATTACGACGTGATCCTGTCGCCGGTCATCACCGAGAAGGCGACCACCGCGTCGGAACGCAACCAGGTCGTATTCCGCGTCGCCAGCACCGCGACCAAGCCGCAGATCAAGGAAGCGGTCGAGAAGCTGTTCGACGTCAAGGTCAAGAAGGTCAACACGCTTGTCCGCAAGGGCAAGCTCAAGATGTCGCGCGGCACGCGCGGCATCCAGTCCAATGTGAAGCGCGCGATCGTGACCCTTGAAGAAGGTCACCGCATCGACGTGACAACCGGTTTGTAAGAGCAGGGCGCCATGGCACTCAAATCATTCAAGCCGACGACGCCGGGCCAGCGCCAGCTGATCATCGTCGACCGTTCGGACCTCTATAAGGGCGCGCCGGTCAAGGCGCTGACCAAGGGCAAGCCGTCGACCGGCGGCCGCAACAACAACGGCCGCATCACCGTGCGTTTCCGCGGCGGCGGTCACAAGAAGGCGCTGCGCACGGTCGACTTCAAGCGTCGCAAGTTCGACCAGCCGGCGACCGTCGAGCGCATCGAGTACGACCCGAACCGCACGGGCTTCATCGCGCTGCTCAAGTATGCGGACGGCGAGCTCAGCTACATCCTGGCGCCGCAGCGCCTGGCCGCCGGCGACACGGTCGTCTCGGGCGAGCACGTCGACGTCAAGCCGGGCAACGCCATGCCGGTCGGCAACATGCCGGTGGGCACGATCGTGCACAACGTCGAGCTCAAGATCGGCAAGGGCGGCCAGCTCGCGCGCTCGGCCGGCACCTACACGCAGATCGTCGGCCGCGACCAGGAATACGTGATCCTGCGCCTGAACTCGGGCGAGCAGCGGCTGGTGCACGGGCGCTGCATGGCGACCGTTGGCGCTGTGTCCAACCCGGACAACATGAACGTTTCGATCGGCAAGGCCGGTCGCAAGCGCTGGATGGGCCGTCGTCCGCACAACCGCGGCGTCGCCATGAACCCGGTCGACCATCCGCACGGCGGCGGCGAAGGCCGTACCTCGGGCGGCCGTCATCCGGTCACGCCGTGGGGCATCCCGACCAAGGGCAAGAAGACCCGCGTCAACAAGCGCACCACCCGTTTCATCATCGCAAGCCGCCACGTGCGGAAGAAGAAGTAAGCGAGGCCGAGATGCCGCGTTCCGTTTGGAAGGGTCCGTTCGTCGACGGCTATCTGCTCAAGAAGGCAGAGGCCGCGCGTTCGTCCGGGCGTCGCGACGTGATCAAGACCTGGAGCAGGCGTTCGACGATCCTGCCCCAGTTCGTCGGGATCACCTTTGGCGTTTACAACGGCCAGAAGCACATCCCCGTGCTGGTCACGGAGGAGATGGTCGGACACAAGTTCGGTGAATTCGCGCCCACGCGCACGTTCCACGGCCACGCCTCGGACCGCAAGGCGAAGCGCGGGTCGGGCGCGGCGGGTTGAGGATAGCGCCATGAGCAAGAAGAAGCGTGCACGTACCCTCGGCGAGACCGAGGCCAAGGCGGTGAGCCGCGTGATCCGGGTGAGCCCGCAGAAGCTCAACCTGGTGGCCCAGCTCATCCGGGGCAAGAAGGTGGCGACGGCGCTCGCCGACCTGGAGTTCTCGCGCAAGCGGATCGCCAAGGACGTGCGCAAGTGCCTGGAGTCGGCGATCGCCAACGCCGAGAACAACCACGACCTCGACGTGGACGATCTCGTGGTGGCGGAAGCTCACGTCGGCAAGTCGCTGGTGATCAAGCGTCTGCATGCGCGCGGACGCGGCCGCGCCGGCGCGATTTTGAAACGGTTCTCGCACCTGACGATCGTGGTGCGCGAGACCCCGGCCGCGACGGCGGCCTAGGAGAGATTTCGATGGGTCAGAAGGTCAATCCGGTCGGCTTGCGTCTCGGTATCAACCGGACCTGGGACTCGCGCTGGTTCGCCGGCAAGGGCGAGTACGGCAAGCTGCTGCACGAGGATATGGCGATCCGCAAGGAACTCGCCGAGCAGCTCAAGCAGGCGGCGGTGTCGCGCATCGTGATCGAGCGCCCGCACAAGAAGTGCCGTGTCACCATCCACTCGGCCCGGCCGGGCGTGGTGATCGGCAAGAAGGGCGCCGACATCGAGAAGCTGCGCAAGTCGGTGGCGAAGATGACCGACTCCGACGTGGTCATCAACATCATCGAGATCCGCAAGCCCGAGCTCGACGCGCGCCTCGTCGCCGAGTCGATCGCGCAGCAGCTCGAGCGTCGCGTCGCGTTCCGCCGTGCCATGAAGCGCGCCGTTCAGTCGGCCATGCGCCTGGGCGCCGAGGGCATCCGCATCAACTGCACGGGCCGCCTGGGCGGCGCCGAGATCGCGCGCATGGAGTGGTACCGCGAGGGCCGCGTGCCGCTGCACACGCTGCGCGCCGACGTCGACTACGGCACCGCGACCGCGTTCACCACCTACGGCACCTGCGGGGTCAAGGTGTGGATCTTCAAGGGCGAGATCCTCGAGCACGACCCGATGGCCCAGGACAAGCGGCTGGCGGAGAGCGACGCCGGACGTCCGCGGCGCGACGTCGCGTAAGGCCATAGGAAAGAAGGTCGACTGTCATGTTGCAACCGACGCGAACGAAATTTCGCAAGGCGCACAAGGGCCGGATCAAGGGCGTGGCGTCCAGCGCCACCAACCTCGACTTCGGCCAGTTCGGGCTCAAGGCGCTCGAGCCGGAACGCGTGACCGCGCGCCAGATCGAGGCTGCCCGCCGCGCGCTGACGCGTCACATGAAGCGCGCCGGCCGCGTGTGGATCCGCGTGTTCCCGGACGTGCCGGTGTCGAAGAAGCCGGCCGAGGTGCGCATGGGCTCCGGCAAGGGCGCGCCCGAGCTGTGGGTCGCGCGCGTCAAGCCCGGCCGAATCCTGTTCGAGATCGACGGCGTCACCCCGCAGCTCGCGCGCGAGGCTCTCACGCTCGCCGCCGCGAAGCTGCCGATCAAGACGCGCTTCGTCGAGCGCATTGCGGAGTAAGCCATGGCCAAGGTGGATGATCTGCGGACCATGACGGTCGATCAGTTGGACGACGAGCTGCTCAAGCTCAAGAAGGAGCAGTTCAACTTGAGATTCCAGCGTGCCACCGGTCAGCTGGAGAACACGTCGCGGGTGCGCGCCGTCAGGCGCGACATCGCCCGCATCAAGACGGTCGCGCGCACCAAGCGCCCGGCCAAGGCGAAGTAAGGAGAAGACGATGCCGAAGCGCGTGCTGCAGGGCGACGTCGTCAGCAACAAGCAGAACAAGACGGTGATCGTGCGCGTCGAGCGTCGCTTTACCCATCCGGTTCTGAAGAAGACGATCAGGAATTCGAAGAAGTACCACGCTCACGACGAGAACAACGAGTACTCGGTGGGCGACATCGTGTGGATCGAGGAGCATAGTCCGATTTCGCGGCTCAAGCGCTGGGTTGTTGTGCGCGGCGAGAAGCAGGCGAAGTAAGGCGTTTGCGTCGCGAACGACATAGACAAGAAACGAGGGCACCATGATCCAGATGCAGACGAACTTGGACGTCGCCGACAATTCCGGCGCGCGCCGCGTGATGTGCATCAAGGTGTTGGGCGGCTCCAAGCGGAAGTACGCGACGATCGGCGACATCATCGTGGTGTCGGTGAAGGAAGCGATCCCGCGTGGCCGCGTGAAGAAGGGCGACGTGATGAAGGCGGTCGTCGTGCGGGTAGCGAAGGACATCCGCCGCGCCGACGGCTCGATCATCCGCTTCGACCGCAACGCCGCCGTGCTGATCACCGCACAGATGGAGCCGGTCGGCACCCGTATCTTCGGGCCGGTTCCGCGCGAGCTGCGCGCCAAGAACCACATGAAGATCATGTCGCTCGCTCCGGAGGTTCTGTAATGGCTGCGAAGATCCGCAAGGGCGACCGCGTGGTCGTCCTCACCGGGCGCGACAAGGGTCGCACCGGCGAGGTCATCGAGGTGCGCCCGTCCGAGGGCCGCGCGCTCGTGCGCGGCGTCAACATGGTCAAGCGTCACCAGAAGCAGTCGGCGGCGCAGGAAGGCGGCATCATCTCCAAGGAGTCGCCGATCCACCTGTCGAACGTCGCGCTCGCCGACCCGAAGGACGGCAAGCCGACCCGCGTCGGCTGGAAGATTCAACAGGACGGCACGCGCGTGCGCGTGGCCAAGCGCTCGGGAACCGAGATCAATGGCTGAGACCAGCAGCAGCACGCGCCTGCAGGCGCAGTACGAACAGGTCATCCGCAAGGCGCTGACCGACCAGTTCGGCTATTCGAATCCGTTCCAGGTGCCGGCGCTCGAGAAGGTGTCCATCAACATGGGCATCGGCGAGGCCGTCAACGACCGCAAGAAGGTCGAGAACGCCGCCGCCGACCTCGCCATGATCTCCGGCCAGAAGCCGGTGGTGACGGTCGCGCGCAAGTCGATCGCGACCTACAAGCTGCGCGAAGGCCAGGCGATCGGCTGCAAGGTCACGCTGCGCAAGTCGCGCATGTACGAGTTCATCGACCGGCTGGTGAACATCGCGCTGCCGCGCGTGCGGGACTTCCGCGGGCTCAACCCGAAGAGCTTCGACGGCCGCGGCAACTACACCTTCGGGATCAAGGAACACATCGTGTTCCCGGAAGTCGACTACGACAAGGTCACCGACATCTGGGGCATGGACATCACCGTCTGCACGACCGCACGCACCGACGACGAGGCGCGCGCGCTGCTGGCGGCTTTCAACTTCCCGTTCCGGCAGTGAGGCGGGGAGCGTGATCCCGGAAAACGGATACCGGTTTTCGGACAAGGTCACGCTCTGACAGAGCGGCCTCAGACGCGGATACCATGGAGACTTGAATGGCGAAGAAGAGCTCGATCGAGAAGAACAACAGGCGGCGCAAGATGTCGAAGTCGCTCGGCGCCCGCCGTGCGCGCCTCAAGGCGATCGCCCGCGACAAGACGAAGCCGCTCGAGGAGCGCTTCGCCGCGACGCTCAAGCTCGCCCAGCTGCCGCGCAATTCTTCCGCGACGCGCATCCGCAACCGCTGCGAGGCCACCGGCCGTCCGCGCGGCTTCTACCGCAAGCTGAAGATGAGCCGCATCGCGCTGCGCGAGCTGGGATCGCAGGGGATGATCCCCGGCCTCGTGAAGTCGAGCTGGTAAGGGGGATCGGAGCATGTCAGTGAACGACCCGATCGGCGATCTGATCACCCGCATCCGCAACGCGCAGATGCGCAAGAAGTCGAAGGTCTCGAGCCCCGGCTCGCACCTGCGCACGCGGGTGCTCGAGGTGCTCAAGAACGAAGGCTACATCCGCGGCTACGGCAGCGTGGAGCGCGACGGCCGCTCGGAGCTCGAGATCGAGCTCAAGTACTACGAGGGCGAGCCGGTCATCCGCGAGATCGAGCGCGTGTCGAAGCCGGGCCGGCGCGTCTATGCGTCGGTGAAGGCGCTGCCGCGCGTCAACAACGGCCTCGGCGTCGCGGTCGTGTCGACGCCCAAGGGTGTCATGGCCGACCACGAGGCGCGCGAAGCCAACGTTGGCGGCGAAGTCCTGTTCACGGTGTTCTGACGGAGAGAGGCATGTCGCGTATCGGCAAGAAACCGGTTGCCATTCCCTCTGGCGTCACAGCCAACGTGGAAGGGCAGACCGTCAAGGTGAAGGGGCCCAAGGGCGCCCTGCAGTTCGTCGTACCCGACGACGTTTCGGTGCAGATGGACAAGGGCGAGATCAAGGTCGACCCGCGCAACGAGACCAAGCGTGCGCGCTCGATGTGGGGCACCTCGCGCACGCTCGTCGCCAACCTGATGACGGGCGTCACCAAGGGCTTCGAGAGCAAGCTCGAGATCAACGGCGTGGGCTACCGCGCGGCGGTGCAGGGCAAGAACCTGAACCTCTCGCTCGGCTACAGCCACGACGTCGTCTATCCGATCCCGGAGGGGATCGCGATCGCGACGCCGAAGCCGACCGAGATCGTGATCTCGGGCATCGACAAGCAGAGGGTCGGCCAGGTGGCCGCCGAGATCCGCGCGTTCCGCAGACCCGAGCCCTACAAGGGCAAGGGCGTGAAGTACGCGGACGAGTTCATCTTCCGCAAGGAAGGCAAGAAGAAGTAACGGGAGCCGAACATGCCGCAGCTCAACAAACAGGCAGTCCGGCGCCAGGGCCGCGTGCGCCGCGTCGTCAGGGCGCACGCCGCGGGCCGTCCGCGGCTGTCGGTGTTCCGGTCGTCGAAGCACATTTATGCGCAGCTCATCGACGATCGCAAAGGCGAGACGCTGGTCTCCGCCTCCACGATGGAGAAGACGCTGCGCGAGCAGCTCAAGACCGGCGCGGACGTCGAGGCGGCCAAGGCCGTCGGCAAGGCGCTCGCCGAGCGGGCGACGGCCAAGGGTGTGGCCGACGTCGTGTTCGACCGCGGGCAGTACCGCTATCACGGCCGCATCAAGGCGCTCGCCGACGCGGCGCGTGAAGGCGGCTTGAAGTTTTAACGAGATCGGGCCCAGGCCCAGAGGAACGAATCCATGGCACGTGCTCCGCGCGAACGCGAAAGGTCCCGGGATCGGGAAGAGCGGGACGAGTTCATCGACAAGCTCGTCCACATCAATCGCGTCGCCAAGGTGGTGAAGGGCGGGCGGCGCTTCGGCTTCGCGGCGCTCGTCATCGTCGGCGACCAGAAGGGCCGCGTCGGCTTCGGCCACGGCAAGGCCCGCGAGGTCCCCGAGGCGATCCGCAAGGCCACCGACTCGGCCAAGCGCAACCTGATGCGCGTGCCGCTGCGCGAAGGCCGCACGCTGCATCACGACGTGCACGGCCGTCACGGTGCCGGCAAGGTGTTCCTGCGCGCGGCTCCGGCCGGCACTGGCATCATCGCCGGCGGTCCGATGCGTGCGGTGTTCGAGTCGCTCGGCATGCAGGACGTCGTCGCCAAGTCGATGGGCTCGTCCAACCCCTACAACATGGTGCGCGCGACCTTCGACGCGCTCAAGCATCAGGACTCGCCGCGTTCGGTCGCGGCGCGCCGCAACATCAAGGTCTCCACGCTGCAGTCGCGCCGCCTCGAGGTGGACGCGGAGCAGGCGGCGGACTGAGCGCAGGCGGGAGCTGGAAATGGCGTCGAACAAGACGATCAAGATCAAGCAGGTCGGCAGCCCGCTGCGCCGCCATCACTCGCAGCGCGAGACGCTGGTCGGGCTCGGGCTCAACAAGATCGGCCGCGTCGCGGAGGTGCCTGACACGCAGGCCTCGCGCGGCATGATTGCCAAGGTGCATCACCTCGTCGAGGTGGTCGAGGACAAGTAGGCGGCGCAGGACCGCGGGTCCGTGCGCCCGCAAGGGGCGCCGGCACTGCCAAGCGGAATGCGAGTGCGCAGGACAATGCGCAGAACAAGGAGAGAGCGATGAAGCTCAACCAGATCGCCGACCGGCCGGGTGCGCGCAAGACCCGCATGCGGATCGGGCGCGGCATCGGCTCGGGGATGGGCAAGACCGGCGGCCGCGGCGGCAAGGGCCAGACTGCGCGTTCGGGCGTTGCCATCAAGGGCTTCGAAGGCGGCCAGATGCCGTTGCACCGGCGCCTGCCCAAGCGCGGCTTCAACAACATCTTCGCCCTGCGCCTGAACGAGATCAATCTCGGCCGCGTGCAGGCGGCGATCGACGCCGGCAAGCTCGATCCGAAGACCGAGATCGACGTGGCGCTGCTGGTCAATGCCGGCGTGCTGCGCCGCGCGCGCGACGGCGTGCGTCTGCTCGGCGACGGCGAACTCAAGACCAAGGTCAATTTCTCGGTCCACGGCGCCTCCAAGTCGGCGGTCGCGGCGGTCGAGAAACTCGGCGGCAGCGTCAAGATCCTCGCGCCGGCGAAGGCCGAAGGCGGGGCCGAGGCCGGGAAGGCCGAGAAATCTGGGTCCAAGGGCGGCAAGAAGCCCAAGGACGAATAGGTAGGCGAAAGGGCGGGGCGATGCCTATATGGTGTTCGCCTTCAGCCCGATCGGGCGCGCCACGTCCAACGACGTGACGCCCCGGCACTGCCGACCGGGAGCAACGCATGGCCTCTGCAGCAGAACAACTTGCGGCTAATCTGAATTTCTCAGCACTAGCCAAGGCCAGCGAGCTCAAGCAGCGTATCTGGTTCACCCTCGGCGCCCTGCTGGTCTACCGGCTTGGGACGTACATCCCGCTGCCCGGCATCGACCCGTCGGCGTGGGAGCAGATCTTCCGCACCCAGGCGGGCGGCATCCTCGGCATGTTCAACATGTTCGCCGGCGGCGGTATCAACCGCATGGCGATCTTCGCGCTGAACATCATGCCGTACATCTCGGCCTCGATCATCATCCAGTTGATGACGACGGTCTCCCCGACGCTCGAGAACCTCAAGAAGGAAGGGGAGAGCGGCCGCAAGATCATGAACCAGTACACCCGGTATCTCACCGTGGTGCTGGCCGCCTTCCAGGCCTATGGCATCGCCATCGGGCTTGAGTCCGCGGGATCCGTCGTCAGCGACCCGGGCATGTTCTTCCGCATCTCGACCACCATCACGCTCACCGGCGGCACCATCTTCCTCATGTGGCTCGGCGAGCAGATCACCGCGCGCGGCATCGGCAACGGCATCTCGCTGATCATCCTCGCGGGCATCGTCGCGGAGCTGCCGGCGGCGCTGGTCGGCATGTTCGAGCTCGGCCGCCAGGGCGCGCTGTCCACCGGCCTGATCCTCGCGGTCATGGTCATGGCGGTGGCCGTGATCGCCTTCATCGTGTTCATGGAGCGTGCACAGCGCCGTTTGCTGATCCAGTACCCCAAGCGCCAGGTCGGCAATCGCATGTTCGAGGGCCAGTCCTCGCACCTGCCGCTCAAGCTCAACACCTCGGGCGTGATCCCGCCGATCTTCGCCTCCTCGCTGCTGCTGCTGCCGGCGACCGTGGCGAACTTCAACGCGGGGCAGGGGCCGGAGTGGCTGACCATCATCACCACCCAGCTCGGCCACGGGCGGCCGCTGTTCCTGCTGCTCTACGTCGGCCTCATCGTGTTCTTCGCGTTCTTCTACACGGCGATCGTGTTCAATCCGACCGAGACCGCCGACAACCTCAAGAAGCACGGCGGATTCATCCCAGGCATCCGCCCCGGCGAGCGCACCGCCGAGTACATCGACTACGTGCTCTCGCGCATCACGGTCGTCGGCGCGGGCTACCTCGCCATCGTCTGCCTGATCCCGGAGATCCTCATCTCCTACGCCGCCGTTCCCTTTTACTTCGGCGGCACCTCGCTGCTCATCGTGGTGAGCGTGACCATGGACACGGTGGCGCAGATCCAGGGCTACCTCCTTGCGCACCAGTACGAAGGGTTGATCAAGAAATCGAAGCTGCGAGGTCGCCGTAGATGAGGCTCATACTGCTTGGTCCCCCGGGGGCGGGAAAAGGCACTCAAGCCCAACGTCTCGTCGAAAAATACGACATCATCCAGCTCTCCACCGGCGACATGCTGCGCGCCGCGGTGGCGGCCGGCACCCCGATCGGCCTCAAGGCCAAGGAAATCATGGCGCGCGGCGAGCTCGTGCCTGACGACGTCGTCGTCGGCATTGTCGCCGACCGTATCGATCAGCCGGACGCCCGCAACGGGTTTATCCTCGACGGCTTTCCACGCACGGTCGCCCAGGCCGAAGCGCTTGAGCACATGCTCGAGCAGAAGGGCATGACCCTCGACGCCGTCGTCGAGCTCAGGGTCGACGAGGGCATCCTGCTCGACCGGGTCCAGCGCCGGGTGGCCCAGATGGAAGCCCGCGGCGAGGCGGTGCGTGCCGACGACAATCCCGAGGCGCTCAAGAAGCGGCTCGATGCCTATCGCGCCCAGACCGCGCCGTTGGTGGATTTTTACCGTGGTACCGACCTGTTGCGGACCGTCGACGGCATGGCTCCCATCGAGGAAGTCACCGTCGCCATCGGCCGTGCGCTCGCCGAAGGGGCCTTCCGGGCCCCGGCCCAGGGCGCCGAGGCCTCGCCCGGCAAGGCCAAAGCCAAGGCCCCTGCGAGTAAGGCAAAGGCTGCAAGGGCGGCGAAGGCGCCCGTAAGGAAAGCGACCGCATCGGCGAGGACGCCGGCCAAGCCCGCCGCCAAGGCGGCCGGGGCACGCGCCAAGGCCGCCAAGAAGGGTAGGTCGGCCGCCAAATCCGCCTCCAGGAAGGCCGCCGCGAAGGCGCCGGCCGCCAAGAAGGCGGCTCGAACAGCGGCCCGTAAGGGGGCTGCGAAGCGCGCCAAGCGGAGTGGTAAAGGGGCGGTCAAGGCCGCCGCCAGGCGGGCTGCAAAAGGGCGCAAAAGTGCGAAATCACGTCACAAAACCGCCCGTAGAGGTTGACGATAGGTGCCGGAACTCGTACATACCCGGCACCCAACAGGAGATTTCAGCGATGCCCGGCGCCACGAGGTGGGCTGGAGCGTCGTGTATGCGTTTATCCTTTGGAACAAGCTGAGAACGGCGACCCGGCGGCCCCGCCGGGATGAGGAGTAGCGACTTTGGCACGTATCGCGGGCGTCAATATCCCAACCAACAAGCGCGTGCTCATCGCGCTGCAGTACATCCATGGCATCGGTCAGAAGAAGGCCGAGGAGATCATGGAGAAGGTCCACCTCGACGCCACGCGGCGGGTGTCGCAGCTCACCGACCAGGAAGTGCTGCAGATCCGCGAAGTGATCGATCGCGACTACATGGTCGAGGGCGACCTGCGGCGCGAAGTGGCGATGAACATCAAGCGTCTGATGGATCTCGGCTGCTATCGCGGTCTGCGCCACCGGCGCGGTCTTCCGGTGCGCGGGCAGCGGACGCATACGAATGCGCGCACGCGCAAGGGTCCGGCCAAGGCCATCGCCGGCAAGAAGAAGTAATCGCGCCTAAACGAGTTTGATGTGGCGCCGGGCAGGGCCGGCACCGAGAGGATTGAAAATGGGCAAAGAAGCCGTCCGCGTCCGTCGCCGTGAGAAGAAGAACATCGCGTCGGGAGTCGCGCACGTCAATGCGACGTTCAACAATACGATGATCACCATCACCGACGCGCAAGGCAACACGATCGCCTGGTCGTCCGCCGGCACGATGGGCTTCAAGGGCTCGCGCAAGTCGACGCCGTATGCCGCGCAGGTCGCCGGCGAGGACGCCGCCCGCAAGGCGCAGGAGCACGGCGTGCGCACGCTCGAGGTCGAGGTCGCGGGACCCGGCTCGGGCCGCGAGTCGGCGCTGCGGGCGCTGCAGGCGGCGGGCTTCATGATCACGTCGATCCGCGACGTCACGCCGATCCCGCACAACGGCTGCCGTCCGCGCAAGCGTCGGCGCGTTTAAGAGTTATTTGGTCCGGCGCGCGAGTTTGTATTCGCCGCCGCCGCAGCTGATGTCCCGCGGATGCGGCGCGGGATGCGTGGGCCGGCACACTGCTCAGCGCGATAGGTGAACAAGTGACGATTCAGAAAAATTGGCAGGAATTGATCAGGCCGAACAAGCTGCAGGTGCAGCCTGGCGGCGATCCCAAGCGAATTGCGACCGTCGTGGCCGAGCCGCTCGAACGCGGCTTCGGTCTTACTCTCGGCAATGCGCTGCGGCGCATTCTGCTCTCCTCGCTGCAAGGCGCGGCGGTGCAGTCGGTGCACATCGACGGCGTGCTGCACGAGTTCTCCTCGATCGCCGGCGTGCGCGAGGACGTGACCGACATCGTCCTCAACATCAAGGACATCGCCATCAAGATGCAGGGCGAAGGCCCCAAGCGCATGGTGGTCAAGAAGCAGGGCCCGGCGGTGGTCACCGCCGGCGACATCCAGACCGTCGGCGACGTCGTGGTGCTCAATCCGGAGCTCGTGATCTGCCATCTCGACGAGGGCGCCGAGATCCGCATGGAGTTCACGGTCAACACCGGCAAGGGCTACGTGCCTGCCGAGCGCAACCGGCCCGAGGACGCGCCGATCGGCCTCATCCCGGTGGACAGCCTGTACTCGCCGGTGCGCAAGGTCTCCTACCGCGTCGAGAACACCCGCGAGGGCCAGATCCTCGACTACGACAAGCTGACCATGCAGATCGAGACCAACGGCGCCGTCGGTCCCGAGGACGCGCTCGCCTTTGCCGCGCGCATCCTGCAGGACCAGCTCAACGTGTTCGTCAATTTCGAGGAGCCGCGCAAGGAAGTCGGCGCCGCCGAGGCGATCCCGGACCTCGCGTTCAACCCGGCCTTCCTCAAGAAGGTCGACGAGCTCGAGCTGTCGGTGCGTTCGGCCAACTGTCTCAAGAACGACAACATCGTCTACATCGGCGACCTCGTTCAGAAGAGCGAAGCCGAGATGCTGCGCACGCCGAACTTCGGCCGCAAGTCGCTCAACGAGATCAAGGAAGTGCTGGCGCAGATGGGGCTGCACCTCGGCATGGAAGTGCCGGGCTGGCCGCCCGAGAACATCGAAGAACTGGCCAAGCGCTTCGAAGAACACTACTAAGACCAGGAACGGTCGTGGCCGGGCATGTCCCGGCCATCGCTCATTGAAGGAACTGCGTCATGCGTCACGGCAGCGCTCATCGGAAGTTCAACCGCACGGCGGAGCACCGCCGCGCCATGTTCGCCAACATGGCGGCGGCGCTCATCAAGCATGAGCAGATCGCGACCACGCTGCCGAAGGCGAAGGACCTGCGTCCGATCGTCGAGAAGCTGGTCACGCTCGGCAAGCGCGGCGACCTGCATGCGCGCCGCCAGGCGATCGCGCAGATCCGCGACGTCGCCATCGTCAAGAAGCTCTTCGACGTGATCGGCCCGCGCTACAAGGACCGCAACGGCGGCTACACCCGCGTGCTCAAGGCCGGCTTCCGCTACGGCGACTCCGCCCCGCAGGCGGTGATCGAGTTCGTCGACCGCGACGTCGACGCCAAGGGTCTCGACTCCGGCCCGGTGCAGGCCAAGTCGGAGACCGAGGCGCAGCCGGCCGCGTAGATCGCCGGCGCCGGCAGCGGTGAGTTTCGCAAGAGGGGCCTCACGGCCCCTCTTCTCGTTTTCGGCATGTGCTTGCGGCCCGATCGACGATGCCTGCTGCTGTCAACCCAGCCTCGTCTTGACCGGAAACTGATAATACGATAATAGTTTCCATGGGTCGCATGCGGGGGTGGGCGGCGCGTATCACGTCTGTCATCACGCGCGTGGTACGCGTGCCGGCCGTCGCTTTCCGCGCGGCCATCGGCTAAGGCAGGGCCAGGGGCGCCGCGCGAATCGCGCGGCCATCGGGGGCAGAGGGGGGATCAGATGTTTCGGCGGCTTGCATACGCGTGTCTTGTGCTCACGGCGGCGCCGGCGTTCGCGCAGAGCCCGATCGAGCGCGGCGCCTATCTCGTGAACACGGTGATGACCTGCCACAACTGCCATACGCCGATGACGCAGAACGGGCCGGACTTCAGCCGCGCCCTGTCCGGCGGACCGCAGGTCTTCGACGAGCCTCCGTTCACGGTGCGCGGCGCCAACATCACGCCCGACCCGGAGACCGGCATCGGCAAGTGGACCGACGCGCAGATCAAGCAGGCGCTGCGCAAGGGTGTGCGTCCGGACGGCAGCAAGCTCGCGCCGATCATGCCGACCGGCTTCTACGACATCCTCACCGATCGCGACCTCGACGCCATCGTCGCGTATCTGCGCAGCGTCAAGCCGGTGAAGCATCAGGTGGCGCCGCCGATCTACAAGGCCGCGTTCGAGCGCCAGGTTTTCCCGGGCGGCGAGAAGCCGATGGCCGAGGGCGACATGTCCAACACGGTCAAGCGCGGCTTCTATCTCGCCACCGCCGCGCACTGCATGGAGTGCCATACCCCGCAGGTGAAGGGACATTCCGATTTCGCCAAGAGCCTCGGCAAGGGCGGCACGGAGTTCAAGGGGCCGTGGGGCGTCTCGGTCGCGCGCAACGTCACCTCGCACAAGGAAAAGGGCCTCGGCGCCTGGAGCGATGACGAGATCAAGGCCGCCATCACCAAGGGCGTGCGCCGCGACGGCACGAAGCTCAAGCCGCCGATGGGCTACCCCTACTACGCGCGCATGACCCCGGACGACCTCACCGCGATCGTGGCCTGGCTGCGCACGGTCCCGCCGCAGGAGTAGGTGACTGGTTGCGGGTGGGGCGTCGTCGCCCGACCGTATCGGCCAATGACGGTTCAGCCTAGGCTGTGTCCCCTCTGGCAATGTAGCCGAGAGCGGCCGCGACGCTGATCGATGCCTTGCCGTAGATGGCGTTCATCCGAGACTCGGGAGCGAGGCTGTTGCTAAGCCCCAGAGTCCCGGATGAACGTCCACATAAATGGGTGGACACGAAGCACGGGCGCCAGCTTCTCAAGCAACGAAATTGGCTGAGGGTTGGCGCGAGCCAACCGGGAAAACTCAGGACGACCGAAATTTTCCGTCCGGCGTAAGCGGCGCTACGCTCCCAACTTGCGCAACAAGTCCGCTCCTTAGGACGAGTAGGAAGTACAGGTCGATCAGTACGTGAGCAATCAGAAAAGGGTGTCTTGCAGCGCCTGACCACGGGGTCAGCAGCAGAAAAACGAGCGCCGCGGCGGTGAAAGCACATGTCCAAAACGCTGACCAGAGTGGCCGCTCTCTGTTCCAAGTCGCCAAAGAAACCGCGCCTGGATAGCGATGCGCGCACAGCCCGACAACGGCCCACGTGACAGGTGCCGTGGCTAGGAGAACGACCACAAAGCCAAAAATTGGCAGCCCAATCGAATCCGCTTCGATTGGAAACGATTCATGCCGAAGCTCCGCATAGTAGTACTGAGCGACGACGAGGGGCACCGTCACAAATAGCGCTGCGGCGGTGAAGAGCACCGTCTTGCGGCTCTTCGGTGTCATGCCAAACCAATGCAACATACTATCTCCATGACTGCCTGGCCGCAGAGGGATAACCATGCTTGCGCATCTCATACGCGCGCGCACCTCCCCGCGACGATAATCGATGAACTAGCTGCCTTGGAAAGCAGATAACGCGAAGTCACTCGTTCACTCTTAGAGATTCATCCATGCGCGCTGCCGAAAGACGCAACCTGCTATTCCTTCGAACGAGCCACTTTTTCAACGGAGGACACAAAGCTGGCCTTGAGGTCGTTCAAGGAATCGAAATCATAGATCTCGAAACGCTGTCTATTCCATTGCCGCTTAGGTCGGCACCATCGGGATATATCCAAGCCTCTTATGCCCCGAATATGATCTTCACGCCGAATTCTGACGGCCCTCCTGCGATCTCATAAAGTCCCGCAATGCCATTTCGCAGCAGGAGTTGCATGATTGTATCTCGCGTGCCGGTTTGAAAATCGTTCAACATGACTATTGACGTCCTCTGTTGTCACCACGCTCGGCCGGCAATGACGGCCTGCCATCGTCCCGTGTGATTTCATGAATCCCCGCAGCGCCGTTTCCGTCGGACAAGTGCTCATGTTTTGAGAATGGTTCAGAATGGCCACTGATCACCGCTTATCAGCAGTTCCAGCCTCGAATTTCTTCCTCCGCATTGCGGCGCAAATCAATCACCGGCGCATTGGCTGCGCCGATGAGGGAAATCTCGATCTTCGCGCTTGGATTGTAGGCGGTTTCGGTAACTCGGCGCCATCGCCCTCGGTGCGGCCGGTCCCTTTCGGTCATGTATTCAGCCAGGAGGAGGAAGGACGGGGGGCCAGCCGCGCTCTCCTGTTCTGCACGCCGGGATTTCCGGAGACTTGTGCCTCACCGAGGCGGTGGAACCCTTCAAATCACGGCCCGCCGCCCTTATAACCGCGTGATCCTGCGCACGATCCGGCGAATCGGCTGACGCTTCGCCGCTCGTGCCGACCATCCCGGCGCGCCCCGGCGCGCCGGCCGGAGATCACGCATGAGAGTTCCGCGCTCGCTTCAACTCGTCGCCGCCGGGCTTGCCGC
>Ga0180222_1001491_pt1 | contig 23919 bp, 20 predicted proteins | sample eDN5th37CKraftOP_FD_151336 | JGI IMG/M metagenome (GOLD analysis project Ga0180222, IMG submission 151336) | Enriched Organic Plus compost microbial communities from Emeryville, California, USA - eDNA 5th pass 37_C Kraft OP (version 2) (version 2) ...
ACCCATTTTGAGCGCTGGCGGCATATCAATGGCTGCGGCCGCTTCTTCAATGCGGTGCGCGACACGGTGAGCGACAAGTTCGCGATGACCTACAAGGCCGGTGAACCCCGTCCTGCTTTGGCAGAAACTCCGGCTGCGGAGACGAAATAATGACCGATATGCGCATTCACAACAAAGGCCGCGTCAACAAGGCCAAGTCCGTGCGGTTCACCTTCAACGGCAAGTCCTATTCCGGCTTTGAAGGCGACACGCTCGCTTCCGCGCTTCTGGCCAATGGCGAGCATCTGGCCGGTCGTTCGTTCAAATATCACCGTCCGCGCGGCATTCTTTCCGCCGGTTCCGAAGAGCCGAATGCGCTGATGGGCGTTTCACGCGGGCCGGGCCGTTTCGAGCCGAACACCCGCGCCACGGTGCTGGAACTCTATGACGGCCTGAAAGCCGAAACCCAGAACCATTGGCCATCGCTGAAGCACGATGTCGGCGCGATCAATGATGCGTTCTACATGTTCTTCTCGGCAGGCTTTTACTACAAGACCTTCATGTGGCCGAAGAGCTTCTGGAACAAGGTCTATGAGCCTTTCATCCGGGGTGCTGCCGGTCTTGGCAAATCGCCCTCCGAGCCCGATCCGGACACTTATGCCAGCCGCTATGCCTATTGCGACGTGCTGGTTGCCGGTGGCGGGCCTGCCGGTCTTGCCGCAGCACTTGAGGCCGCTAAAAGCGGTGCGAAAGTGATCATCTGCGACGAGCAGGCGGAAATGGGCGGCTCGCTTCTGTCCGAGCCGGAGCCGGTCATCAATGGCCGCGCAAGCTGGGACTGGCTCAGCGAAACCGTTGCTGCGCTCAAGGCCAATCCGAATGTCACGCTTCTGCCGCGCACCACGGCCATCGGCTATTATCACCAGAACATGGTCGGCCTTTGCGAGCGCCTGACCGATCATCAGGCCAAGCCCGCCTCCAACGCGCCGCGTGAACGCATGTGGCGCGTGCGCGCAAAACAGGTGGTGCTGGCGCAGGGCGCGATTGAAAAGCCGCTGGTCTTTGCAGGCAATGACCGTCCGGGCGTGATGCTGGCCTCCGCCGCGCGCACCTATCTCAACCGCTATGGCGTCAAGGTCGGCAATCAGGCTGTCGTCGTCACCTCGCATGACAGCGCATGGCTTGCTGCTTTCGATCTCGCGGTCGCAGGCGTCAAGGTTCCGGCCATCATCGATGTGCGTTCTAGCGTTGCCGACAGCCTCGTCAACCGCGCAAAAATGCTCGGCATCGAGACACTCACTGGCTGGACGGTGACGGACACAGGCGGGCGCCATCGCGTTTCGTCCGTGCGCGCCAATCCGGTTTCCAATGGCAAGGTTGGTGCTGCGCGCACGATTGCCTGCGACGTGTTGCTGATGTCCGGCGGCTGGAATCCGAGCGTGCACCTGTTCTCGCATACCAAGGGTTCGCTGGTCTGGGATGAGGCCCGCCAGATCTATCTGCCGGGCGAACGCACCGAGGAAAGCCGCTGTGCCGGTGCGGGCAATGGCAATTTCGACCTTGCTTCCGCGCTTCGCGAAGGCGCGGAAGCGGGTGCCGCTGCCGCCCGCGATGCGGGCCACAAGGCGAAGGCCGCCGATTATGCCGTGGCCGGTGATTTCATCTGCGACGGCATAAGCTGCCGCGAACTGCCGACGGATCGCGATCCGGGCAAGGCCAAGGCTTTCATCGATTTCCAGAACGATGTGACCGCCAAGGATATTCGTCTGGCCGTGCGCGAGGGCTTCCACTCCATCGAGCACGTCAAGCGCTATACCACCAACGGCATGGCGACCGATCAGGGCAAGACGTCCAACATCAATGGGCTGGCTGTTGCCGCCGATGCGCTCAAGCGCCCGACGCCGCAGGTTGGCCTCACCACCTTCCGCCCGCCCTATACGCCGACGACCTTCGGCGCGTTCTGCGGCTATAATCGCGGAAAACTGTTCGATGTGACGCGCAAGACGCCAATCGACGCTTGGGCCGAACAACATGGCGCGGCTTTCGAGCCGGTCTCGCTGTGGCGGCGCGCATGGTACTTCCCGAAAGCCGGTGAAGACATGCATCAGGCCGTGGCGCGTGAATGCAAGGCGACCCGCCAGTCGCTCGGCATGTTCGACGCTTCCACCCTTGGCAAGATCGAAGTGGTTGGCCCGGATGCAGCGGAATTCATGAACCGCATGTACACCAATCCATGGACCAAGCTTGGCGTCGGGCGCTGCCGCTATGGCCTGCTGCTCGGCGAGGACGGCTTCATTCGCGATGACGGTGTTGTCGGGCGTCTGACGCAGGATCGCTTCCATGTGACGACCACGACCGGCGGTGCCGCACGCGTTCTCAACATGATGGAAGACTATCTCCAGACCGAATGGCCGGAGCTGAAAGTCTCGCTCACCTCCACCACCGAACAGTGGGCCGTGGTGGCGATCAACGGTCCGAATGCGCGCAAGCTCATCGAGCCGATGGTCGAGGGCCTGGACATTTCCGACGAAGCCTTCCCGCATATGTCGGTCGCCGAATGCACATTTTTGGGCGTGCCTGCGCGTCTGTTCCGCATGAGCTTCACGGGCGAGCTGGGCTATGAAATCAACGTGCCTGCCCGCTATGGCCAGTCGTTGTGGAAGGCGCTTTATGAGGCCGGCCAGCAATATGACATCACGCCTTACGGCACCGAAACCATGCACGTTCTGCGCGCTGAAAAGGGCTATATCATCGTCGGTCAGGATACGGATGGCACCGTGACGCCGGACGATGCAAGCCTTGGCTGGGCCATCGGCAAGCAGAAGCCGGATTTCGTCGGCAAGCGCTCGCTGTCGCGCCCCGACATGCTGAAATCGGACCGCAAGCATCTGGTTGGCCTGCTGACCAGAGATCCGAAGCTGGTTCTGGAAGAAGGCGCGCAGATTGTCGCCGATCCGAAACAGCCGCTGCCCATGACCATGCTCGGTCATGTCACCTCGTCCTATTGGAGCGAAACGCTTGGCCGCTCCATCGCCATGGCGCTGGTGTCGGGCGGCAAGGATCGCATGGGTGAAACGCTCTATATGCCGATGCCGGATGGCAGCGTGCATGAAGCCACCGTGTCGGGCATGGTCTTCTATGATCCCGAAGGCAAGAAGTTGAATGGCAACGGATAAGGATCGAACCATGCTCGTTGAAACCAAACCTTATTCGAACCGCAAGGTGGTCATTCCCGGCCGTCTGGAAATCCACGCAGCCGATGATGCGGCTCGCTTCATCCTGCGCATTGCCCCGGCAAAACTGCCGCTGGCTGAAAAGGCGTTGGGTGCAAAAATCCCCGCCAGGATCGGCGATCTTGTCCGCACCGGCGATATTGCCGTTGCCTGTATCGGACCGGACGAATGGTATATCTGGGCGGATGAAGGCAAGGGGACGGCCATCGTTGCGGCTTTCGCCAAGCTTTATGAAACGGAGCCGCACAGCCTGACGGAAGTGAGCCATCGCGAGACGGGCATCGACATTACAGGCCCCAAGGCCGAATGGCTGCTCAATGCCGCATCGCCGCTCAATCTGGCTGAAATGCAGGCGCCGGGCGCGGCCCGCACCATCTTCGATCATGCCCAGATCATCCTGCTGAAATGGGATGCGGATCATTACCGTATCGAAGTGTGGAACTCATTCGCCGATCACGTCTGGACCTTGCTGGAACTGGCCAGCAACGAGGTCGAACTCGCAATCTGATCGAAAAAACGCCGCCCGACCGGGCGGCGTTTTTGCGTTATGCGACTTCTCCTTCCCTCATCATGAGGGCCCTAAAGCTTCCAGAGACGCGTTGCATTCCCGGACAAGAGGCGGGCTTTTTCGTCATTGCTGCATCCTTCGAGAAGCGCGTGGGTGGTGGCAACCCATGTCGAAAGCCCGGCGTCGACATTGCTCGCCAATGTACAGACCGGCCAGTCGCTTCCCCAGACAACACGGTCCCAGCCGAACGACCGGATGACATGTTCGACATAGGGCCGGACGGTATCGACGGTCCAGCTTGCCGCGTCCGCATAGGCGACCACGCCGGAAATCTTGGCGACCACATTTTCGCGTTGCGAAATCGTGGCAATGCCCTTCTGCCAGCTTTCCAGCGCGCCTGATTTGATGTCCGGCACGCCGCAGTGATCGAGCACGAATTGCACGCCGGGCGCGAGGTCGGCGAGCGCCAGCACCTTGTCGATCTGGTGCGGCAATGTGCAGAGATCGAAGGTCAGGCCGGTGCCTTCCAGCCGCTTGATATTCTCGCGGAAAAGAGCGCCCTCGGAAACATCGTCCGGCACCACATGCAGCACGCGGCGAAAGCCCTTGATGAAGGGATTGCCGCGGCTCTGTTCGAGATATTCGGCAAAGCCCGGTGCTTCCGGGCGGCAGGAGGCGATTGCGCCCTTGATGAAGCCGCCCGAGCGTCCGGAAATCTCCTGAATATGGTCCGTTTCAGCCTGAATGGCGTCGGCTGCCACATCCACTTCCATATGCAGCGCCGCCTTGATGCCGCAGCGCTCTGCCTGCATCCGATAGGTCTCGAACAGAAAGTCGCGGTTGAGCGCCGGAACGCCGTCCAGCCATGGATAATTCAACGCGCCTTTGTCGATCAGATGCAGATGGGTATCGATAATCATGGAAAACGTCCTCCTCCCGCATAGTTTCAAAAAAGAAGAGAGTTTTCAAATAAGAATTGCTGGCAATCCGCTACTCCATAGCTCCGATATCGGAGCCGACCAGTTTTGACAGGTCTTTGACCGTCTTTTGCAGCAGGCCGATGGTCTGCGTAATGTCGGGGGCGGAAGCCGAGTTGACGAGCGTCACATAGGGGCAGGTCAGCGAGGCTATGCAGGTGCCGTCCGGGCCGAGAATGGGCGCGGAAAGGTTATAGACGCCTGCCACCTGCGCGCTCGGCATCATTTCATAACCGCGCTCGCGGATCTGGTCGAGGCGCTCGTAGAAGTCTTGATCGAGCTTTACGCTTTCAACGTCCTTTACGTATTCGGCAATCATCATCCGGCGTTCTTCGGGAGAACGGAAGGCGAGAAGCACATGGCCGGAACCGGTGTCGAACAGGCTGATATGCGAGCCGACGCGGATCGAAATGCCCCAGTAATCCGGAGCCTCCTGCTGTGCGATGACCACGACAGACCCGCGGTCGAACACGGCAAGCTGGTTGGCCTGTTTCGAGCGGTCCGCGAGCTCACGCATGAAGGGCGTGGCAAAGGAAGCGAGCCTGCGCACGGGGGCATGGAGATGCGCCAGACCGAACAGCTTGAGCGTCAGCGAATAGCGGTCGCCTTCCAGCTTGGTTACGTAACCGCGCTTCACCAGCCGGTCCAGCATCCGGTAAAATTCATTGGGGCTGCGGTCGAGATGCTTGGCGATTTCTGCCTGCGTCAGCCCGCCATCCACGCTTGCAAGCAGTTCCAGAATATCCAGCCCCTTGTCCAGCGCCGGGGCGCGATAGCGATCCTCTGTTTCCAAGTGAACTCCCCTTGTGAATATCATTCTTCATATACGAAGAGCCGCGGATTCGAAAGGTGCAAACAGGCAGAGAGAGCCTTGACCAGATTTGCATAATATGTTTGCATATAAATAATCAATTTACAATTGGGGGCGGTGCGGGAGCCGCCCGCCGGGAGGAAGAAGGTGCAAGACGAGTTTCAGGGCGAGTTTGAGGGCGCCCACGATCCTTGCAATCAGCATCATGCCAATCAACCCGGTTGCTTTTTCCCACGGTTATGATCGTCTGCGATTCATATCGGAATACGCTTAATCAGCGGGATGACCACATTCTGCTTGTCGAACGGAAGGCTTGAAAATGACGATACGTTTTGATGGAAAAACCGCGCTGGTGACAGCCGCAGCGCAAGGGATCGGCCGTGCAAGCGCACTGGCCTTTGCGGAGGCGGGCGCGAAGGTCTACGCGACCGACATCAACACCGATGCCCTCAAGGAAATCGAAGGCGTCAACGGCATCATCACACGCAAGCTCAACGTGCTTGACGACGCGGAAGTGAAGGCGCTCGTCGCCGAAATCGGGCAGGTGGACATCCTGTTCAACTGCGCCGGCGTCGTCCATGGCGGCTCGATCCTCGAAATGAAGGATGAGGACCTCGATTTCGCCGTCAATCTCAACATCCGTTCGATGATCCGCACTATCCGCGCCGTGCTACCCGGCATGCTGGAACGTGAAGAGGGCGCCATCGTCAACATGGCTTCCGTCGCGTCGAGCGTGAAGGGCGTGCCGAACCGTTTCGCCTATGGCGTCACCAAGGCGGCCGTTATCGGCCTCACCAAGGCTGTCGCGGCCGACTACGTTGCCAAGGGCATCCGCTGCAACGCCATCTGCCCCGGCACGGTGGAAAGCCCATCCTTGCAGGAGCGCCTGCGCGCGCAAGGCGATTATGAAGAGCAGCGTGCCGCCTTCATCGCCCGCCAGCCGATTGGCCGCATCGGCCAGCCGGAAGAAATTGCCGATCTTGCCGTTTATCTCGCTGGCGCGACCTACACCACCGGCCAAGCCTACAACATTGACGGCGGCTGGACGATTTAGGGCAGTCGATATTCAGGCTCTGACGGCCTGCAAATGGCATTTTTCTTCGCTTCCGGTGCTCGTGTAGCTTTAAGTACACTCCGCTCCGGTTCTCAAAGAACACCATTTTCGGCACGTCATAGCCAGAATCTCAACCACCCTAAACGCTCTCTCTTTCATCCCCTAAAGGAGTAAACTCATGAAATTTCTTCGTTACGGTGAAGCCGGTCAGGAAAAGCCCGGCCTTCTCGATGCCGATGGCAATATCCGCGATCTTTCCGCCCATGTAAGCGACCTCTCCGGCGCGGCTCTTGCCCCGGATGCGCTGGCGAAGCTCGGCGCGATTGACATTGATTCGCTGCCGAAGGTGGGCGGCAATCCGCGCCTTGGTCCTTGCGTCGCAGGCACCGGCAAGTTCATCTGCATCGGCCTCAACTATTCCGACCATGCCGCCGAAACCGGCGCGGCGGTTCCATCCGAGCCGATCATCTTCATGAAGGCCACTTCTGCAATCGTCGGCCCGAATGACGATCTGGTCATTCCGCGCGGTTCGGAAAAGACCGACTGGGAAGTCGAGCTTGGCATCGTCATCGGCAAGACCGCGAAATATGTCTCGGAAGAAGACGCCCTCGACTATGTTGCCGGCTATTGCACCATCCATGACGTGTCGGAACGCGCCTTCCAGATCGAGCGTCAGGGCCAGTGGACCAAGGGCAAGTCCTGCGACACGTTTGGCCCGACCGGCCCCTGGCTCGTCACCAAGGAAGAAATTGCCGACCCTGAAAACCTCGGCATGTGGCTGAAGGTCAATGGCGAAACCATGCAGAACGGCTCGTCCAAGACGATGATCTATGGCATCCGCCATCTCGTTTCCTACCTTTCGCAGTTCATGTCCCTGCAGCCGGGCGACATCATTTCCACCGGCACGCCTCCCGGCGTCGGCATGGGCATGAAGCCGCCGCGCTACCTCAAGGCTGGCGATGTCGTGGAACTCGGCATCGAAGGCCTCGGCTCGCAGAAGCAGAACGTGCGCGCTGACATCTAGGCTTTTGTTGAAGCATGGTCCCGAAACTGTTCCCATGTTTTGGGATCATGCCCTGATCACGGATAAATCATGACGAAAATCACTGACCTGCGTGTCTTCGATCTGCGCTTCCCGACTTCGCAAAGTCTGGACGGTTCCGACGCGATGAACCCGGACCCGGATTACTCCGCGGCCTATGTCATCCTTGACACGGATGATGCGTCGCTGAAGGGCCACGGCCTCACCTTCACCATCGGTCGCGGCAACGATATTTGCTGTCAGGCGATCCTCGCCATGCGGCATCTGGTGGTCGGCTCCTCGCTGGAAGATTTCCGCGCGGCCCCCGGCAAGTTCTGGCGTTATCTGACCGGCGACAGCCAGCTTCGCTGGATCGGCCCGGACAAGGGCGCGATGCATCTGGCCACCGGCGCGGTCGTCAATGCGTTCTGGGATCTGCTGGCAAAGCAGGCGGGCAAGCCGGTATGGCGGCTTGTTGCCGACATGTCGCCGGAAGAAATCGCCGACATTGTCGACTATCGCTACCTCACCGATGCGCTGACGCGCGACGAGGCTGTCGAAATTCTGCGTAAAGCGCGGAGCGGCAAGGCAGAACGTATCGCCACGCTGGAGGCGGAAGGCTATGCCTGCTACACGACTTCGGCTGGCTGGCTTGGCTATGACGACGACAAGCTGCGCCGCCTGTGCCAGGAAGCCATTGACGAGGGCTTCAACCACGTCAAGATGAAGGTTGGCCGCGATCTTGAAGACGATATTCGCCGCCTGACCATCGCGCGCGAAGTGATCGGCCCGGACCGTTACCTGATGATCGACGCCAATCAGGTCTGGGAAGTCGATCAGGCCATCGAATGGGTCAACAAGCTGGCCTTCTCCAAGCCGTTCTTCATCGAAGAGCCGACCAGCCCGGATGATGTTGCTGGCCACCGCAAGATTCGCGAGGCCATTGGCGACGTGAAGGTCGCGACCGGCGAAATGTGCCAGAACCGCATCATGTTCAAGCAGTTCATCGCGGAAGGCGCCATCGACATCGTGCAGATCGATTCGTGCCGCATGGGTGGCCTGAACGAAGTTCTGGCGGTGCTGCTGATTGCCGCCAAGTTCGGCAAGCCGGTCTGGCCGCATGCAGGCGGCGTGGGCCTGTGCGAATATGTGCAGCACCTGTCGATGATCGATTATGTGGCCGTTTCCGGCACCAAGGAAGGCCGCGTGATCGAATATGTCGATCATCTGCACGAGCATTTCATCGACCCATGCGTCATCAAGGATGCAGCCTATATGCCGCCGTCCTTGCCGGGTTTCTCGATTGAAATGAAGCCGCAATCGATTGCGGAATACACGTTCAAGGGCTGAACGCCATCATTCTTGAATGCAGAAAAGCCGCGCCGGAAAGCGCGGCTTTTTCGCTTATAGAAAGCGGATCATCAGCGCGCCGGTCAGAAGCAGGACGGCACCGGCAATGCGCCCGGCGGTGATTTCGCGCACGGCAACGCCCATGAAGCCGATGCGGTCGGCAGCAAGCCCCGCCATCAACTGTCCGGCGACCGCGAGACCCATCACGGCGGCGGCCCCAATGCGCGGCGTGAGCAGCACCGATGCGGTCACATAGATGCAGCCAAGCGCACCGCCCGCCACGAACAGCCAACCCGCAGGCACGTTGAAGGCGGGCATGGTGCCTGTCGTGCGCGCGGTAATGCCCGCGATGATGGCAAGTATGACGGCGCCCGCCAGAAATGAAATCGCGGCAGCCGTTACCGGTGAGCCCAGACCGCGCGCCAAGGCTGCATTGATGGGTGCCTGAATGGCAATACAGGCACCGGAAAGGATGCCGAACAACGTCCACAGCATGGGAGTTCCTTATATGGAATTTTGGGAAGAACCGATTGGACCCTAGTCCTCGCAGAGGAATATCGTCAGGTCAATATTGGAGCGCGTCCGTATTGCCAGGGCATATTAGAAACAGTTTTGCATAGATGAGGCCCAACAAAACGCAACAGGGGCTGGTTCAGGGACTTAGCTCAGGCTGGTGAGGCTCCGGAACAAAGAGCACGCGAGCCTGATAAACAAACATCGTCACCTGGAGTTTGCAGGGAATTGAGTGGTGCCCGGAGGCGGATTCGAACCACTGACACGCGGATTTTCAATTGGAATATACTGTCTTACCTATTTGATTTTAATGACATGAAATTCATCTGCGCTACTTCTGTGCTACCTTGCAACTCGCGCACTCTTCGCGCACCAGAGAAGCCCAGCAGTGATCGAGCGCGGTACGGCGAGGAGCTTGGCGTTCAGGCTAGAACATGGGCTTGCGGCCAACTTGGCTAAAACATATAAAGTTGAGCTGCAAAAACGATACTGCGAGCCGAAAGGCTTTCCCTCGCCTTCGCTTGCAGTCGCAAAGCGCGCTACGCCCCCAAAACGGGCGCTATCCGATGATGAGAAATTACCTGAGACGGGTGCAATTGAGCTGCATCCAATACCAAATATCCACGTAAGCAGAAGCGATGATTGACGATGATTTAGAGGCCGCTGCCAGGAAGTTGGATGAAAGCGCCAACTATCGAGTGTTGCGGAGAGTTCCATTGCAAACTCCCAGTCCGAGAGAATTAGCGGCGACTGAGAAACTGGCGCTTATTCTTGACACGGAAACCACTGGCCTTGATCTACTGAAAGACGAAGTCATTGAAATCGGTATAGTGGGCGTCGCCTACAACGAAACGGGCATAACAGATATCATCACAACATATGAAGGCCTGCGGGAGCCGTCAGTGGCACTTTCCGAAGCCGCCGTACGGATCACCGGAATAACGCCCGAACAACTTAAGGGATGCAGACTTGACATTGCTTCTCTAGAAGATCTCGTCAAAAAGGCCGACCTTATAGTCGCACATAATGCAGCCTTTGATCGGCCGATGTGCGAGCGCTTATGTCCCGTTTTCAAGGAAAAGCCATGGGGCTGCACGGCTACAGAGGTTGACTGGCGAGCCCACGGATTTGAGAGTGCCAAGCTCAAATTCTTGCTACTTGAGAATGGTTTTTTCTATGACGCGCATCGGGCAATGGATGATTGCTTCGCTTTGGTGCATCTGTTGCGCCAGCGGTTTTCCCAAAATTCAGCCTTCATCGAGCTTCTCGAGGCCGCTCGGAAACCCACATATGAGATCTTCCTTCGCGCACATTACGATTTTCGACAAGACATTCGCGCAAGAGGCTATCGGTGGAACAGTCGGGGTCACTCAAAAGACCAAGGTTGGATTTTGAAAGTTGAAGCTGCCGCTCTGGACCCTGAGATTGAATTCTTGAACCGGAATTTTTCGCCAGGGTCTATCGAGTATAAGGTTAAAAAACTCAATGCCTTTTCACGATACCGCCTTAGTTAGCCTATTATACTCGTATAAACGATGACACCTGTGGAAGATAAAATAACCACAATAAGTGCTATCTGAAATATACTTGACCAGCACAAAAAGGCTGTGCGACGGATCGGTTTCGCCAGAGGGAGAAGTAGGCGCTCCAGAAAATTGGTTGGGGTCTTTTTTTCGAACTTCCAGAGCCGGAAATGAGAGCTGTCATGATTTACCCCGGCTCCAACTATGATCTCCTCATATCGCCCGGCTAACTCTGATAGCTTCTGATAGTTTGGATTTTGCGTGGCAAGTATCCTTTCCATTTCTCTAAGAATTGCAGTTATGGAAAAGGCATTTTGGAGCATTTTTTCTGCGAAAACAGAGCGTCCTGCCGCATAGTCAAAAAGAGAAATCACCAAGAGAGATATCGAAGCCACTGATGAGACTAGGCTGAGCGCCTTCAGGCCTCCGCTGGTAAATTTGTCTGGAAACAAGATCACAAGGAGTGACCACATTGTCAGATATACAGATAGAAACGCTATAGTTATTATACTATTTCTTTCTTTTTTCTTCTCCAACTCCGCAACTGAAAACCGAACACCCCTCGTTTGAAGCATTATTTTTACGAGATGCTCATAATACTCACGTTCCATTAGTAGCTGTATCCTGCCCCAATTGCGTCAACACCACCCAGCCCATGTTGAGACCAGCTCTTTTTTGCAGCACGCCAAGCGGTGAAGAAGCTAGGCGCACGCGTTTCCATGCCAATTGAAAACCTATACCATGTGCCTTCTATCAGCTCCTCCCTTGTTGGCAGGCGGTGGCGTGGTCGTCTTCGCATGGTTCTGACCATTTCGACCCTCCGGCGAAGAGCGCGATCGAGAACATTGATTAACCAACCGTCAAGTTCTCGGAACTGCGAACTGTCGTCGACCAAGCTGAAATAAGAAACCGCACCGGCGATGTTCTTTATCCCAATGATGCCCGAAAGATATCGGTCAAGGTCTCTCTGTTTTAGTCCACCGTAGATGTAGTTTCTTAGCTCATTGATGCAGGTTACAAGATCCCAGTCATAGAACCGATTGCCTACACGATTTCGACCTATTCTCCCCGTTCGTCTGGGGTATAGCAGTAAATGGTTATAGATGATGCGTGTACAGCGCATTTTTATGGCACGAATTGAGCGGTCGCTAACTAGAAGGCCGCGTGTACTAAAGCGATAGCTAAGGAAATCAAAATGGGGCAAGGTTGCTAATTCAGCCGCTTGCTCGGAGAATAAGCGGATGCCGGTAGATTTAATGCGGTTCAGGGCTACACCGCTGTCTAAAGAGAAGCGCCTATAAACTTCCGCGCATCGCAGCGCATCCTCATAGCTGTAGTTGACGACGACGCTGTCGTCCGCGAAACGGACGAAGGAGCCATTGATCCTGCTGAGCCGTTGGTCCAAATGGTGCGCGGCAGCGTTGGAAATAAAGAGAGAAATGCTGTTTCCTTGAGGAGTGCCAACGGTTCGCCTATCAACGACGCCATCATATTGGAACGAATGCCTCATCATGGCGCTTATGATTTGGCGCTCCATCGTCGTTGTCAGGAAGGGGCCATCAGAGGAGACAAGTTTATCAATATATGGGTGTCCAATACTGTCAAAAAATTTGCTGAAGTCATATTGGCTGATAAAGATTTTCTCACCTACTAGAAGCGTTTTCAAACGAAGGACAGCATCCAATGGTGTTTTACCTTCTTGGTAGGCAAAACTACTGTCCGAGAATATCTTAGCGTTGCGCTTACGAAGATTTCGCATGAAAATGGTGGCCACTGCGGCATCTGGTATGCTGAACGCATCGATGTATCGCATTCCACCGTCTGGCTTTTGATGACCGGATCGCAGTGCCGCAACCGGTTCATAACTGCCTCCCCTTAGGCTTCGCCACAGCCCTCGCGCTAGAAATCGTGCATGGTTGATGCAATACCGCGGATCGTAGTGACGATGGAAGGACCACGAGCTTGGGAGAGTTGAGGTGCGAGTAAACGCAGTCTGCCCCGTCCGCTTTTCGAAGGCTTCCTGATATTTTCGCGCATAATACAGTCGCTGGGAGTGTCGTGCGAGACGCTTCTTCGCTTCCTTTATTATTGCGGCCTCAAGCAGTCTCTCCATTCACTCCCCCTATGCGCCAGCGGGCAGCGGTAGTCAGTTGCCGTTGCGAAGGTGGATGACGGTTGGCACCAGTATCCCGCAAAGTGAAGCTGCTGCCCGCTGGCTAGTGCTTCTCGCACATAGCGGCAACTTGGCGTGTATTTTCCGCGACTGCAAGTCCTTTCACATCTCATGGTGGCAGCTTCTAACAAAATGCACATTTTCTTAGGTTTTCAGCTCCGTATCCCCTAACGTACTGCGCCCATTGAATTTTTTACGGCACATTTCTACGCTCGCCCTTTTTGCGCAGTGGTTACATAACGAAAGGCATGGAAACCCTGCCTTTTGTGAGGTTGTCATGAAACAAGCGCGTGTGCTGACGGACGCGGAATTCAAACGGTTGCTTGCAGTGGTCGCACAATCCCGACACGCAGGCCGCAATCGACTGGCGTTGATGCTGTCGCATATGGCTGGATTGCGTGTCGGCGAAATTGCTGCGTTGAGTGTGCGGGATGTGTTTGACGGAGAGGGCGCGGTGCGGGAGCAATTACGGCTGCGCGCTGAAATTACCAAAGGCGGCCATGCCCGAGTAGTTTTTGTCAACGAAAAGCTGCGCCGGGAGATCGAACGCTATTGTGGTGAATGGCAGGTTGAACGTTTGCCGGATGCACCATTGCTTCTGACGCAAAAGCACACTGCATTTTCTGCCAACACGCTTTGTCAGTTGATGGGCCAGCTATATCGGCAAGCTGGCCTTGATGGTGCAACGTCGCATAGCGGTCGCCGCTGGTTCATTACCCGCCTTGCACATTCCGGGGTCAGCCCAAAAGTCATCATGACATTGGCTGGCCATCGCAACTTAACAACCACACAGCGCTATATCGATGTTCGCGACGACATGATGAAAGCAGCGGTCGATTTGTTATGATCATGATCATGATCATGAGCAAAGGCAATCAATACGGGTAGAAAAGTTTATGGAATAAACTTTTCTACCCGTCGCATCATTGTGGCGGCTTCTGCATGATAATTCGCTTGTCTTCTGAGCGCCCCACTTTCTGGAGCATTTTCGATCGGTCGAGCAGATGCCTGCGACCCATTTTAAGACCCTTGTGAGCGTACATTCTCGAGATTTTTGTATTTCCTATTTTCATGTTAACTAGACGATCCGGGAAGGAAGTCCCTCCAGTTCGCAGCTCACGCAGAACGATATTATTGCAGCGATAGACTGATGCACCATTACTGATTGCTTCAATTCCGAAAAGCGTATCTTCTCCATGCAAACGAAATTTTTCCGAAGGCAATACTTCGGGGCGTTTAAACTTACGGAAATTTCTAACTACGTACATACTACCTTTTAGATCGTAATAAGGATCAAAAACATGGTTTTTCTGGTGGAGTTCGGGATGCTCTTTCCAGACTACTCCGTGTGACGGCATTTTGCCGGTGAACGGAGAAAACACATCAATCGCATTGTATAATGAAGAATCATTTGCTGCCATCTCGGAGAAGAAAGCGGCTCCGCTATTGTAAGATGTCCCGTGTTGCAGCGTAGCATCGTCGTCCATGATGATGCCCCAATCGTGGTCACTAGCGTAGAATTCCTGAAGGCTGTGACGACGATTGTCGATCAACTCCCGGCTCGGGGTGCGTATGATTTTTCCCCCATGCTCAGATATACGTTGCAATTCATTATGCTTGGAAATTTCTTCGTCGGTCCATCCTGAAGCAATCACGTTTATCGGGATATCTGTCATACGCCTCCACCAACGGAGTTGCCATTCCAGATCATAATGGCGGCCCCAACGCTTAACAGTGTCATCTGGCATAAAGCTGGTTATGAAAGCGCCGAACATGTTGCTGCTTTTGTATGCAGCTTTTGGCCAACAGACACGTGGAAGCCTTTTAATGTACCAATTACTTTGTAATTTATTGCTATAAATTGATGGACACAAATCCTCCAGATCTGATGGTATCTTAGTCGCCTCTGCCAATTTCACTGGTGCCTTGGTAGGTTTGGCTCCGCTAGTCAGATTTGAAGTTGGTGAAATCTGCTCCGATCCAGAGACAGGGGACGTATGGACACTCAGTTGCAAATCCTCGCAAATCAACGTCCGATCCATCTTAACGCTAATGACGAGCGGCGATGCATATACAAAATGATCGCCATCAAGGAAGTCATGATCGATGCAAAGAGCCGCGTCGTCAACATCGCTGTTCCCGAAATATCCGGTGACGTCATCGCCATGAGGGACAAGGGCTTGGCAGAGTCGGTCCGTCTCTGAGATAGAAAGTTCCCGGTGTGGATGGAAATTCGCACCCGGTTTCTTCAACGTCAGAAATGTGCTCCATATGTTCGGCATCTCCTGCACACCCAGCTTAAGCGCGTTGCCATCTGGTGCAAGCTGGAACCGCTTCGGTTTCGGATAGGGTGTCAAACTATCTTTGTTCTGCTTGTCGAACAGCTTTTGCATGGTCTGCACACTCGAAGTCAGCGCCTGCATCTGATCCACGGTCAGTCGGAAATGCTTGGTCCGTCGCGTGAATTTTGCACCCTCTCGCAATGCGCGCGCGCCTTTTCGTTCAGCAAGCGGTATGAGCTGGAGCTGCATCGGTGAACTTGCGCTGCTCACAAGCTGCACAACGGAACCTTGGACGCCAAGGCGCCATTCGTGATCGAACTGGAAATCGTTACGGAAGGCCTGCGCGTCGGCGTAACACAATAACAGCGGTCCATTCGTCTCAAGTTCGAGGAGCGGCTCTGCCAATGTCATCTCGGCATTCGCAAACGTATAGGCGTCGGAAACGAGTTTCAACCGCGTGACGGCTTCGTCGTCCTGCTCTTCGTTCCATATCAGGATATGGCGTTCTTCGTCTTTTCCGGGTGCGCCACAACTGCCCACGATCAGATCGATGGCGCGATAAAGGCGAAACAGTCGCTTGTCAGCGAGAGAATGGGCTCTGATATCGGTCGGACCAACGAGATCGAGCAGATAAGTTTCTGTTGCCGCATCATCTGGCGTATCGCGGACATGGACAAGCCGGGTGCTGGTGCCGTCATAGTAGACAAGTGAGCGGAAGAAACCCGGAGTAGCCCCGTTCAAATCAATGCCAGAAAGGGCCTCTGTCAAAGGGGCGCTGGCAAGCTTCTCCCTTGCTGCATTAAGTCTGAGCGCTTTCGAACGGCCAGCCTTTCCGGTTGTCCCGCGTGCAAAATGTTCGACGGCTTCCTTGTAGCGTCCGGACACGCCACCGCCTTCAAGCCATCGACTAAGCGGCTCGTTTATTTTCCGATCGTGGGCATATGCAAGAACAGTGCTGCATTGGCTGTACCAAGATTTGTTCGTGCTGGCTGGCAATGCGAGGCGAATGAGCGCGTTGTAGGGGTTCTTTGCCGTAACCTTGCTCCATGGAAGTTCATGTTCGCGCACGAACTCTTCCAATATTTCCGGCTCGGTGCGGATTTGTTGGCCGAAATCGAAAAGCGCCTGAAGTGCGGCGTATTGCAGGGCATCGTTGTTTGCGTCGTGTGCCTCGAAGGTCTGCGTTGACACGGCTACCTTCTGAAACTCCGCCTTGTAGTGAGAAACGCGGACTGCATTGGATGATTTTTTAACGGATTTGGTCAATTCATCGCTCACAAAATTTAGCTGTAAGAGTTTGTTCGAACAAACTTTCCACCGGAATTATCAATGCTTTCTGAAAAATCTCCTTACGCCATCTACATGCCAGCGATCAGCGCAGAATACGCAAGGATCGGCCATGCACGAGGCCTCAAACGTTCACTACCCTTTCCGGAAACCGACCTGAATTTTCTCGATCCGGCGGGCGGGCTGTTTCACTATCCCTATGCGCTCTACAGCGCAGGGCAGGCAGCGCGAACGGATGGATCAGCAGCGCAGGCAAGCATTGTCAGCACGAGGGACCGGACCCGAACGACGATTATCGGCGATAGCGGCGGGTTCCAAATTCAGGAAGGCACAATCCGCTTCGACCGAGATGCAACTTGTGAACGGATGTTGCGTTGGCTCGAAGGTCATGCCGATTTTTCGATGACGCTGGATTTTCCGACTGGCGGTATCGGTTCCGGCAACATGCTTCCCCATGCAAAACGTCTTGAGACGGAGGGATACGATCTCGGAAAGCTATCGAGAGCAAATGGGCTGTCGAAAGACTTTAATGCATGCTTACAACAGTCATTGATCAATCTTGATTACTTCACTCTGCATCGTTTAACAGGCGCGACCAATTTCCTCAATGTCATTCAGGGCCGTAACGAGCAGGAGAGTAAGGTTTGGTACGATGCCGTGAAAGGCTATGGCCTCGAGGGCTGGGCTTTTGCCGGTGTTCATCAAAGCTCGTTTTCCATGTTGCTCAACCGTCTAATCGACATGAAGATGGATGGGTTTCTCCAGCGAGCGAAATGGATACATGTTCTCGGTGTTTCCACGCTCGCATCGGCTTACCTGTTCACCACGATCCTGCGCTGCATCCGCCGCTTCAACCCGGATATTCAACTGAGTTTCGACACGGCAAGTCCGTTTCGCTCGGCAGCAAATTTTCAGTTCTGCACCGGCTATCGGATCGACAAATATGGTGTGAAGATCGAAGCGAAATCGATGCCCGATGTTGGCTCGCAAACCGACAATCGGACGCTCAACGAGCTATGTGCGTCTCTTGTCAACTCCCGCCCTGCCGACCACCACTATTGTGCGGCGCCTATTGACCCTCCCGAACCGGCCCAAACCGCCATCGGAGAGAGGGTCAAAGTCAGCGACATCTGTGTGGGGTCGCAGGGATCATCGTCCTTGGACAGCGATAGCGTTCTGCTGTTGATGAACCACAATGTTCAGGTCTATGTGAACGCCTTCGCTGCTCTCCACGAAGGCTTCGACACAAACCCCTTGCAAGAACAGATTCCGCCCAAGCTTCGCATCGCCCGGGAACTCATCGAGACAATTCTGCTCGGCAGCGCGAACACGCAACAAACCATCGATCCGCGCGGAATGATCAAGGAATGCGCCTACCATCTCGATGTTTTCGCGCAGGAGTGATTCAAAGCGTTCCTGTCTTCCATCCATTGTTGTTTCACCGAGTTTAGAAATGATACCAAAAAATCACTTTGGATCGGACATCGACTATGTAAATGGTCGCTTGTTCTGGCCAGCCGTCTATTTCGTGGCAATTGTTTTCAGCAATCTTATGATGGTCTGGCTGCCAATAGTTTCTATTTCCGGCATAGGCATCCCTCCCGCAATTTTTGTGTTCGGGTTCGTCTTTGTTTTCCGTGACTTCGCTCAGCGCGCGATTGGTCATTATGTGCTGATTTTCATGGCATTTGCCGCCGTGGCGACCTATTGGCTGGCCGGTCCCGCCATTGCCGTGGCGAGCACAACAGCATTTCTCGTGTCGGAGCTTGCCGATTGGGTAATCTTTACGATTACAAAGCGCCCCTTTGCGCAACGCATATTGCTGTCATCATTGGTCAGCGTTCCCGTCGATACAGGCGTTTTCTTTTATGCGCTTGGCATTCTAGACGTACCATCGCTGGTAGTGGGCATCATTATCAAAATGATTGGCACAGCGGTATTTTGGAGCTATCTGACGTTTCGCTCGCAACCAGCAGGACAGGCGGCATGACCATATATATTGTCGGTCTGGAAGCGCATCAGCAGCGCTATACGGGCGAGTGGGCGCACTATTTACCGCAGCAAATCCGTCATGCGCTACCAAATGAGCAAGTGTGTATCATAGAAGGTACGGCCAACCGGCAAGAAACGACGCCGGGGGCCTTCTTGAATTTTGCAGCGACAAATATCTTCAAGTCGCAGCAAATTGCCGAAATCGCAGATCTCTTTGAAAGGCAGGTAGTCAAAGCGGGTGATTGCTTTCTGTTTACGGATGCATGGCATTACGGAATTACAGCCCTGCGTTATATGAGCGATCTTCTGCAAATTCCTGTCCGAACGGCTGCTCTATGGCACGCTGCCAGCCACGACCCACATGATTTCCTCGGACGCATTCCTGACGTTACATGGGCGCGGCATTTTGAACGGTCGCTGTTTGAGGCGATTGACGTGAATGTGTTTGCAACGCAATTCCATGTCGATCTTTTCAAGAGCGTCCATCAAGTACAGGTTGATAGCCGGATTTTACGAGCTGGCTGGCCGATGGAGTACATGCCGGGAATGCTTGCAACATACCAAAACCGGCAAAAGCGCAAACTCGTCCTCTTTCCGCACCGCATTGCACCGGAAAAACAAGTCGATATTTTCCGCGATCTAGCAACTGAGTTTCCAGACTACGAGTTTCGTGTCTGTCAGGAGCAAAAACTAACCAAGCCAGAATATCATACATTGCTTGGTGAAGCCGTGGCCGTGTTTTCGGCAAGCTTGCAGGAAACACTTGGAATCGGATTGTGGGAAGGGCTTGCCTGTGGTGCAATCCCGATTGCGCCCAATCGGCTTTCCTACGCGGAAATGTATCCCGAAGATTGTCTGTATCCATCTGAATGGACCAGCAACTGGGACAATTATTTGCGGCATAAATCGCAATTGGTCGCGTTCTTGCGTGTAGCCCTGAGCCGTGCAGAGGTAGGCCGGTGGCGAATAGAAGCGCGCAATCTCGCAATAAATGTCGGTGACAGCTTTTTCGATGGTGGTAAGCTCTACCATGCTCTTGGCATGAAAGCATAAATAGAATGTGAGCAGGATGCTGTTAGAGGGAGAAGACGCCCTCCCTCGCATAACAGGGTTAAGCCCACGGTTTCATTTGAGCCCGGATTGTTTCCTGACAGCAATCCGGGTTTTTACTTTTCTTCCATTACGTGCTTGGGCATCTATCGGAGTTTCCGACCACGAACATCAACAATAGATCGACGCGCAATGTGCGCGTTGATTGACCGCTTGAGTTCTAGCAATTCATCCGCACGGTCTGCAGACATGTTTTCTAAAAATTGTTCCAATCGCCACGCAATACCGCAAAGGGTTGCAAGTCCCGGCTCTCGCTGGGTTGCAAGCAGATGCGAATAATAACGCGGACTGCGACCAAGCCAGATTTTCGAGAATTCCATTTGCGATTTTGTAAGGCCTGCCCGGTGCACCGCCGCATATATTTCTACAAGCTTCATTATGTCTATCCAATTGAAAAATATATTTAATTCAGAACATGGGAGGTGTTAAAATAGTGCTTTATAAATAGCACGTTATTTCAAAAAGGAGATTTTTATGACGAGCGCCATGTGGGAACTAAGGAATGCGATCTGGGCCGCGCCCGGATATATTGATCGGGACGACAAGAAGAGATTTCGTTGGCTCAGTGAAGGGAACGAACAGCAACGGACCGTGCTGATGGAAGCCCTTGGCTACGGCCATCCGCTACGAGGAAAGGCTATCCGCTGCGGGAGGATTGAGGATCCCGACACCAACTATATGCAGCGTTGTAGTATTCCATTGTGCCCGCGCTGTTTCATGACGGAGCGGAGCAAGCAGATAAAGCAAGCGACACGACAGCGGTTTGTCGGCGTGCCCAATGAGCAACTGGCGTTCGCGACGATCCTTTTGCCGATGGCAACCATGCTTTCCGATGTCTCCGATATCATCGACACCGAGAAAACGCGCATGCGCAATATGGTGAGCCTGAAACGCCGGAAGGACAGCCGCTGGGACAACTTCGAAATCCTCGGCTGGTGGGAGACTGACCGGATGACGTACAGCGATTTTGAAGGGATGGGCCGTAACTCGCAGATTGCGCTGGAACAGCTTGGCATTCCCTTGGTCTGGTCCGACACCACGACTATCTGGCGACCACACCTTCATGCGATTGTTCGGCTGGATCAACTCTCCGTTTCCGAGGTGGCCGATGCCTTCCGCAACAACGGATATGGCGCAGCCTATCAGGTCAATATCAAACCGTTTACGGCCAGCCAGAGGGTCGGCCTCAACATCAAATCGGTGATCCAGTATGCGCTGAAGTTCCGTATTGAAGCGGATTTCAAGGCGGCTGATAGCAACTGCAGTTCTGGAAAATATGATCTGGCCAACAGGAAGTGGTGGCCAGCTGAAGATGTCAAGACATATGCGGAATGGCTCTGCGAGAAAAACTCGGGGTTTCAGTCGCTTCGCTTTTCCTTGGGCGTGAAGGGCAAAAGAGCCAGTGCTGGTGTCGCAAATTCGGCGTCGAATGATTTGTCGGCCAAGCTGGGCACATCACAGATGCAGGTCATTGCTGATGATGATCTCGACGGTATTGAATTGGTCGAAGAAGCATTCGATGACCGTTTCGATCAGACAGATGCTGTCGAAGTCGATGATGGTTTTCTTGATGAATACTCAGCTCATGGGATTTGTGTTGAAGACGAAGGAGTTATTAATTGGGGAAGCTCTGTCAATGATATAAGGTATAAGAACCCTTATACAGATACTAACTGGACAGATGCGGGAACTGACATCCCTCCCAGTGACGGGACTCGTATCAACCAGACGCCCAGATACGCTGGAAATGTTGTCAGCCTTGCAAAGCGTCTGCGTAGCATTGATGTCTTGGGCCGAGCCAATGGCGATCAACGAGGCGGTACGACGCATTGAAAGTTCGTTGGCGGAACTTTTCAGCTCAAATCTGCAATGAATAATCCTCGTAGATCGTGCGGTCTCGCAGTTCCGCCAATAGCGGTTGCGTCCAAGTACACACTGATTGGCATTGTCGGTGCGAATGTCTCGTCGCGGATAAGCTCGATGCCGAGCATCGGACGCAACGCCATGATGTCCGAAATCCACAGCGGCTGAAACATCGGTTCGCCATCGATCTCATAGCGCAGGTTTAGCGACGTGCCCTTGCGCTTGATCTTGTAGAGCCGCTCGGATCCCACACATGCAGTTCCGTCATGAACAGCAGGGCTAAATCAACCTAGCCGACGTGTCCGGTGAAATGGGGAGCACTCCAGCATGGGCTGCCCAGTGCGATGCTGGAAGTTCTTCAAACACTCCGGCGCTTCGACAAAGTTTGTTGAACAAACTTTTTCGGGGTAATCTCATTGCTGTCGTCCAGAAGCAAAGAAGTGTCAGGGAGTGCGGATAAGGCTATGAAGCTGCCAAGCAGCATCCGATGATAGCCGCTTGCCGTTGGCGCCGTATGGTGGCCGCTGAAAAAGACTTTGTAGTATTTGTATTGGGTGGATTTATATCTTATTGAATGTGGAGTCTGAAACTGAAGAGGCTATGCATGCGGGGGATTTCTGGGGTTCTTTTGGCAATAGCGATAGCGGTTGGCTTATTAGGAAATTTGGTCGGCTTTTTTATAATACCCGTTTATTTTTATTTTCTGTTAATCGGAAGACACAAGAGAATTGAACGTGCGAATGCGCGCATAAATTCTCTGCTTATGAACAAAGAGCAGTTAGTTGATAGCGCTGTCGAAATGCGCTTAAATTCATTATTTGCAAGAAGACGTTTACTCGCGATTACTGATAGCCGTATCATCGTCCTGCATCGAAAAATCCTGGGTGGATACTCAATGCAAGATTATCAATGGAAAGACCTGCATGACGTAGTGCTGACTGAAAATGCTTTCCCCAAATATTTCGGGTCAACGCTGGAGTTCAAGTTCGTTGACGCCTTGGTTGGAATAGTTTCGATAACTGGAATCCCATCTGACGAAGCAACCCAGATTTACACCTATTCTCAACGGCAAGAGCAATCGTGGGAGGAAAAGCGGCGTATCCGAAAAATTGAAGAAAGTCGTGCAAAGGCGGGCGGAGTTCACATTAATGGCCTCCCCGGTGTGCATAACTCAGGCACCGGATATGCGTCTTCTAAAAGCACTGTCGAACAAATTTCAGAAGCAAAATCATTGCTGGATGCTGGCGTAATTTCAGATGTTGAATTTCAGGAAATCAAATCAAAAATATTGGGGCAGAGCTTTCTCTAGACGGAAGCAGGGAGGAGGAAATGAGATTAATAATAGGGTTGTTGTTGGTATTCGGTTTCACAACATTAGCTAATGCGGAAAATGCCGAAGAAGGCGGAATCAAAGCCAAACTCGGCGAAAAATTACAAGAGATGCAAGGTGCCTTTGTAGATGCTTGCGCTGACAAACAAGAATGTTTGGATCGTGTTTTTATGCTAATGGGGGTGATTTGGAAAAACCGGGACAGGCGCGATGTTCACAAACAACTCGCTTTTTGCACCGCTACGGTTGCATATAAAAAAGGCTATGTTCTAAATCCCAAAAAAATGTGGACGGAGATGAACGCTGACCTCGCCAAAACTACGGCTGTTGAGGTATGTGAATGCGTGTCGGAGAAATGGAAAAACCCGTCCGATGTTTGTCATACCTTCTCACAGAAGCTCAAACCGGACATGGACTTACTCGAAGTCTCGGACGACGGCGAAAGCGAACAACCTACGCCGTAGAGCTTTGCAGTTAAATTCTCTATGCCACACATAACTTGGCATCTCCCATCCTCAGCCATCAACGGAATGGTTCTCTCTCCATTGCGATGCTGGAAGTTTCTCAAGCACTCGTCGCTTCGACAGCGTTTGTTCGAGCAAACTTTTACAAACCAGTTTGGTCGCTATCATTAAGAAGCAGAGAAGCGTCAAGGAATGCGGACAAGGACATGTAAGCAGCCAAGCTGCACCCAATGATAAACGCTTGCCGTTGACGTTCTATGGTGATCGCCGGAAAAGACAAACCCCATGGGATCGATATGATCCCATGGGTTTGAAGACAGCACAGTTATCTGTAAGCGTTCGCTGCGGACCACTTGTGTCTTAGCTTGACGTCTTGAAGTTCCACGGAAGCAGGTCATCGAGGTGGCTTTGGGGATGTCCGCATGCGATGGCGGTCAGCGTGGCCTTGA
>Ga0180222_1001492_pt1 | contig 23918 bp, 23 predicted proteins | sample eDN5th37CKraftOP_FD_151336 | JGI IMG/M metagenome (GOLD analysis project Ga0180222, IMG submission 151336) | Enriched Organic Plus compost microbial communities from Emeryville, California, USA - eDNA 5th pass 37_C Kraft OP (version 2) (version 2) ...
CGCCCAGGTTATGCGTGATGACGATCAGCGCAATATTCAGCCGGCGCGACAGGTCCTTCATCAGTTCGAGGATCTGCGCCTGGATGGTGACGTCGAGCGCAGTGGTCGGTTCGTCGGCGATGATCAGCTTCGGGTTGCAGGCGAGCCCGATGGCGATCATGACGCGCTGGCGCATGCCGCCGGAGAACTGGTGAGGATATTGCTCGAGCCGCCGTGCCGGATCCGGAATGCCTACGAGACCCAGCAATTCGATGGCGCGATCGCGGGCCTGCTGCTCGGTCATGCCGAGATGGATGCGCAAGGGCTCGGTGATCTGCAATCCGATGGTCAGGATCGGATTGAGCGAGGTCATCGGCTCCTGGAAGATCATCGAGATGTCGCGACCGCGGATCTCGCGCATCTCCTCCTCGTTCAGGTCGAGGAGATTGCGGCCGTTGAACAGAACGCGTCCCTTCGGAATGCGTCCGGTCAATTTCGGCAGCAGCCGCATGATCGACAGGGCGGAGACCGACTTGCCGGACCCGGATTCACCCACGATCGCGACCACCTCGCCGGGATCGATATGATAGGACAACCCTTCTACCGCACGGACGATGCCGCGCGACGTCAGGAACTGGACGTGGAGGTCATCGACCTCAAGCAAGGGGATGGCCGCCCCAACGCCGGCCTGCCCTCGCGTTTCCACCCGCTGTTCGATGGTAACCACCGATTATTCTTTATTATCCCAACACAGCCTATAGCTGATCAGGTCCGAAACGACCACCTCGAAAAGCACCGGAATCGGGACCAAATCTGCTAGGAACAGAGACCTGCGGAAATTCGCCGCAGGCTTGATCGAAAGTTCGAGACCACTTCATGAATGGCGCTTTTTTCGGCGACTTGCTCCAGTCCATTTCAGATCGCGGAAGGAAACTTCTGACGCGGCGCACAAACGCCGTCACCCGGTCGGCCGACTTTGTGGTTCTCTGCGAGGATCTCCTGTCGGGCCGCGGTGAGGCATCCGGTGTCGCGCTGGCGCGGGAAATCCTCAATCGTTACGCGGCCCTGACGATCGGTCCGCGCACTGCCTTTTTTGAGGCTCTGGCACGGCAATTCGGCCCGGATCGTGCGCGCATGGAAAGGGCCATCGCGGCCTGGCAGGCCGATCCCAGCGATGCCACGGCCGCGGAAGTTCATCAGGCGGCGGAGCCGCGGCGTCAGGAATTGTTTCGCAGGCTCAACCTTGCGCCGGGCGGCACTGCGGCTCTGGTCCGCATGCGCGAACACTTGCTCGATGCCATGGCTCACCGGAGCGACCTTGCCGTGGTCGATGCCGACTTCGTGCATCTGTTCTCGTCGTGGTTCAATCGCGGCTTCCTCGTGTTGCGGGACATCGACTGGTCGACCCCGGCCAATATCCTGGAAAAGATCATCCGGCATGAGGCGGTGCACAAAATCCGGAGCTGGGATGATTTGCGCCGCCGGATCGATCCGGATGACCGATGCTGTTTCGCGTTTTTTCATCCCGCGCTGAACGACGAGCCGCTGATCTTCGTCGAGGTGGCGCTGACCTCCGGTATTCCCGGAGCGATCGAGCCAATTCTCGCGGCCGATCGCGAAACGCTCGATGCCAACGGAGTCGACACGGCGGTGTTCTATTCGATCTCCAACTGCCAGCGCGGCCTGAGCGGCGTCTCGTTTGGCAATTTCCTCATCAAGCAGGTGGTCGAGGAGATATCGCGCGACAATTCGCGGCTGAAGACCTTCGTTACCCTCTCTCCGGTCCCGGGCTTCGCCTCCTGGTTGAAGCGCGAGCGGCAATCCGGCCTGTTGCGGGCGCTGACCGAGGAGGATCGTGAGACCCTCTCGGCACTCGATACCGAGGGCTGGTGGCAGAACGAGGCGACGCGCGACGCGCTCGAGGAGCCGCTGAAGCGCGCGGCCGCGTGGTATTTCCTCCACGCCCGTAACGCGCGGGGCCTGCCCGCTGACCCCGTGGCCCGTTTCCACCTCGGCAACGGCGCTCGCCTCGAGCGCATCAATTATCTCGCCGACTTGTCTGAAAACGGGCTGCAACAGTCTTACGGCATCATGGTCAATTACCTCTACGACCTCGACGATATCGAAAAGAATCACGAGGCCTATGCCGAAAGCCGCATCGTGGTTGCCGCCAATCCGGTTAAGAAGCTTGCCCGACCCGGCCCGACCGGCGATCTCATCCCGCTGTCCAACAACGCCTGAAGTCTGACGTCATGAATCTGTTTGAAACGATCCGTTCTCGTATCGCCTCTCCGGCGCGGCCATTCATCATAAAGCCCGACGGCACCACCCTGACCTACGGCGACATGCTTGATCGCACCGGGCAACTCGCCAATGCGCTGGTTCTGGCCGGAGTCGAGCCGGGCGACCGCGTCGCGGTCCAGGTTGAAAAGTCGGTCGAGAATTTCCTTCTTTACCTCGCTGCGCTGCGCGCCGGCGCCGTCTATCTGCCCCTCAACACCGCCTACACGCTTTCAGAGCTGGATTACTTCGTCGGCGATGCCGAACCGAAGCTCGTGGTGTGCGATCCGAGCAAGCGTGACGGGCTGACCGAGGTGGCGAAGCAACGTGGCGTCGCGTCGGTCGAAACGCTGGATGCCGCAGGGAAGGGCAGCCTGATCGATGCGGCCGCAGGCGCACCGAAGGACTTCGCCGATGTCCCTCGCGCGGACGAGGATCTGGCGGCGATTCTCTATACCTCCGGCACCACCGGCCGCTCCAAGGGAGCGATGCTGACGCACAACAATCTGTCGTCCAATGCGCAGACGCTGGTGGACTATTGGCGCTTCACCGACAAGGACGTGCTGCTGCACGCGCTGCCGATCTATCACACGCATGGCCTGTTCGTGGCCGGCAACACCATCACGTTCGCCGGCGGCGCGATGATCTTCCTGCCGAAATTCGATGCCGATGAGGTGATGCACTACCTGCCGAAGGCGACCTCGATGATGGGTGTGCCGACCTTCTACACGCGACTGCTCAGGCATCCGGGCCTTACGAAAGCGGCGTGTGCGCATATGCGGCTGTTCACCTCGGGCTCTGCGCCGCTGCTTGCCGAAACGCATGACGAATTTCAAGAGAAGACAGGTCACGCCATCCTCGAACGCTACGGCATGACCGAGACGAACATGAATACGTCGAATCCCTATGACGGGGATCGCATCGCCGGCACCGTGGGCTTCCCGCTGCCGGGCGTGGAAGTGCGCATCGCCGATGCCGACAGCGGCAAGGTCTTGCCGCAGGGTGAGATCGGCGTGATCGAGGTGAAGGGACCGAACGTGTTTCCGGGCTATTGGCGAATGCCGGACAAGACCAAGGCCGAATTCCGCGGCGACGGCTTCTTCATCACCGGCGACGTCGGCAAGATCGACGAGCGCGGCTATGTCCATATCGTCGGTCGCGCCAAGGACCTCATCATCACCGGCGGCTTCAACGTCTATCCGAAGGAGGTCGAGAGCGAAATTGACGCATTGCCCGGTGTCGTCGAATCGGCGGTGATCGGCTGCCCGCATCCGGATTTCGGAGAGGGCGTGACGGCGGTCGTCGTCCTGAAAAAGGACGCAAAGCCGGATGAGAAGGCGATAATCGCCAACCTCGAGTCGCGGCTTGCAAGATTCAAGCTGCCCAAGCGTGTGCTGTTCGTCGACGAGTTGCCGCGCAACACCATGGGCAAGGTGCAGAAGAACGTGTTGCGGGAGCAGAACGCCAAGCTTTACAGCTGAAGGAGACCGGACACCGCATGCGTCATCTGCTTCTCGGACTGACCATTGCTGGATGCCTGGTCTCTGCCGCGCTGGCGCAGGACAAGAGTGAAAAGGCGGCGCCGAAGGGCGCGAGCGCCGAGTATCACAAGAAGCTGAAGGAATGCACGGCGGCCCGCGCCAGGCACGAGGCCGTCGCTGTTCCGTATTGGTCTCGCATCGCCGAGAAACGCAAGGTCCGGTTCGCCAAGCGGCGCAACGGGGAACGCATCACGCTCAACGATTACGTCCTCGAGCAGCCGCCGGTTTATGCCGGGCCGCCCTGTCCGCCCGATCCGACCGTGAAGCAGGAGGATCAGCCCGAGGACAAGGCCGAGCTTCCGGTGGTTGCGGATTTCCTGCGCCATGCCAAGGAGCATTTCGGCTTCGAGCCGGAGCAGGCGACTGAGATCGCCTTCAAGCGGGCCTATGTTGAAGTCGCGTCCGCGGCCGGTATCACGGGGCAGCAGGCGGTGCGGGTCTACAGTTTCGAGACCGGCGGCAACGGCCGGTTCGACGCGCAGGCGGGGCTCATCTTCGACAAGCCCGGTGCGCGCGCGATCTCGACGGCGCTCGGCTACAACCAGCTTCTCACCTCCAACACCGCGAGCCTCCTTGCCACCAAGGGCGATCGTTTCGTCAAGGCCTTGCAGGAGCGCGCCGCCGCGGCGCCTGCTGACATACGAAAGAAGCTCGAGCGCAAGATCGAGATCCTCAAGCGCATGGTGGCTTTCAGCCGCACGGTGCCGGTGCAATGGAGCGACCATGTCCGGCTGGCGCGCACGCCGAAAGGCATCGCGCTGCATGCGCTCAATCTCGATATCGATATCGGGCCGCTGCTGCAGACCCAGAAGCTGCTCGATTCGATCCTGTATGCGCGCGCAAAGGGCATCGACCGCGAATTGACCGCAGCAGAACTGGAGATGATGAATCTTACCGGCGACGGCAATGGCTTCGACATGCTGACATTGCCAGCGGGTATGCGCGCGCAGGTTCCCACGTCGAATTATTTCCAGAGGCTCGGTTATGAGCGCAATCCGATCGCCCGCCGGACACAGGTGGTCGAGAAGCTGATTGCCGAAACCGATGCGGTGATGGACAGGCGAAGCCGCGCCGAGGGCGCGCAGGAGCTGGCGCGGCTGTTCAGATAGGCCTAAAGAAAAACGGCCCGCATCGCTGCGGGCCGTTGTGTTGCGATCCGGTGCCGGATCAGTTGAGCTTGATGTCGGCTTTCTTGATGACATCGCCCCAGCGCTTGTATTCGCCCGCAACGAATTTACGGGTGTCTTCGGGGCTGGCGAGCATCGCCGTCAGATTCTGCTTGGCGAATTGCGCCTGCACGTCAGGTGACGAGAACGCCTTCTTGGCCTCGGCATAAAGCCAGTCGATCACGGGCTTCGGCGTCTTGGCCGGAACGAAAAAGCCGAACCAGGGACCGCTTTCGAGTTCGGGCAGACCGGCTTCTGCGACGGTCGGAACATCGGGAAGCGAAGGCGCACGCTTGGAATCGGCGATGGCAATGGCGCGGACTTTCCCGCTCTGGATTTGCGGTACAGCGGTGGTCAATACGTCGAACAGCATGGTGACGTGGCCGGCGATGAGGTCCTGAGCGGCGGGAGCCGCCCCGCGGTACGGCACGTGCCCGATGTCGATCCCCGCCGCGGACTTGAATTGCTCGCCGACGATATGGCCGGTGCTGCCGTTGCCCTGCGAGGCGAAGGTCAGCTTGCCGGGATTGGCCTTGGCGTAAGCAATCAGTTCCTTCATCGTTTTGGCCGGGACCGACGGATTGACGACCAGCACGTTCGCGGTCTTCGCCGCGATCGTCACCGGCACAAGGTCGGTTTCCGGATTGTAGTTCAGCTTCTGCAGATGCGGCAGGATGGCGTTGGTCGCATGGAAGCCGACATAGACCGTGTATCCGTCGGGAGGCGACTTGGCGACGGAATCGGCCGCGATCGCGCCACCCGCACCGGTCTTGTTCTCGACCACGGCGGTCTTGCCCGCCTCGTTCAGCTTCTGCGCAAAGGCGCGTCCGACGATGTCAGCGACGCCGCCGGGCGCGGTGGGCACGATGATCTTGATCGGCTGGGACGGATAATCCTGGGCCGCGGCAGGTAATGCGGCGGCAACGGCCATGACGGCCGCAGACAGGACAGCAAAGGCACTTTGCTTGATCACGAGGTTCCTCTCCTTGTGGTCTTGTTGTGATGTTTTGATGGAGAGGCTCTATCACGGATTGACCGCGCGGGCGCGCCGAGACTATGTCGCAGGCGGAAAATCTGTCCCGCATCGTGGGTTTCCCGGCATCCCCTTGTTCGGAATGCCCTTACGTTCACGGCAAAAGCGATTACATGGCCGCCGCAGGTCCCCCGCGCATGTCCTCCGTCATCTCGATCCAGAATCTGTCCAAGACCTACGCCACCGGGTTCAAGGCGCTGAACAACGTCTCGCTGGAGATTCGCGCCGGTGAAATCTTCGCGCTGCTCGGGCCGAACGGCGCAGGCAAGACCACCCTGATCGGCATCGTCTGTGGCATCGTCAATCCGACGGCGGGCAAGGTTACCGTCGCGGGTCATGACATCATCGAAGACTACCGGGCGGCGCGCGAACTGATCGGCCTCGTGCCGCAGGAGCTCCATACCGACGCTTTCGAGACGGTCTGGGCGACGGTCAGCTTCAGCCGCGGCCTGTTCGGCAAGCCGAAGAACCCGGCCCATATCGAGAAAATCCTCAAGGCGCTGTCGCTCTGGGACAAGAAGGATTCCAAGATCGTGACGCTGTCCGGCGGCATGAAGCGCCGTGTCATGATCGCCAAGGCGCTGTCGCACGAGCCGCGCATCCTGTTCCTCGACGAGCCGACCGCGGGCGTCGATGTCGCGTTGCGCAAGGACATGTGGCAGGTGGTGCGCGATCTGCGCGATTCCGGCGTCACCATCATCCTCACCACGCATTACATCGAGGAAGCCGAGGAAATGGCCGACCGCGTCGGCGTCATTTCAAAAGGCGAAATCGTGGTGGTCGAGGAAAAAGCCGAGCTGATGCGCAAGCTCGGCAAGAAAAAGCTGACCGTGCAATTGCAGAAGCCGCTCGATGCGGTGCCGGAGGCGCTCTCGAAATACGGGCTCGATCTTGTGAATGACGGCACCGAGCTGGTCTATGCCTATGACACCAAGGGTGAGCGTACCGGCATCACCGCGCTGTTGTCAGACCTCAACGCCGCGGATATCCGCTTCCGCGATTTGCAGACCGAGCAATCCTCGCTGGAAGACATCTTCGTCGGGCTGGTGGAGCGCAAATGAACTGGCGCGCGATTCTTGCGATCTATCGCTTCGAGATGGCGCGCACCTGGCGCACGCCGCTCGGCAGCATCCTGTCCCCGGTCATTTCGACCTCGCTTTATTTCGTGGTGTTCGGCGCCGCGATCGGCTCGCGCATCCAGGAGGTCAACGGGGTCGATTACGGCGCATTCATCGTACCCGGCCTCACGATGATGATGCTGCTGACCCAGAGTGTGATGAACGCGTCCTTCGGCATTTATTTCCCGCGCTTTGTCGGAACGATCTACGAAATCCTGTCGGCGCCGGTGTCGTTCGTCGAGATCGTGATCGGCTATGTCGGCGCCGCCGCCACCAAGTCGATCATTCTCGGCACGATCGTGCTGCTGACGGCGGGATTCTTCGTGCCGCTGAAGATCGCACACCCGGTCTGGATGGTGACGTTCCTCGTTCTGACCGCGGTGACCTTCAGCCTTCTCGGCTTTATCATCGGGATCTGGGCGGACGGCTTCGAGAAGCTGCAGGTGGTGCCGCTCCTCGTCATCACGCCGCTGACCTTCCTTGGCGGCAGCTTCTATTCGATCGATGTGCTGCCGCCTTTCTGGCAGAAGGTCAGTCTCTTCAATCCGGTGGTCTACCTGATCTCCGGCTTCCGCTGGAGCTTCTTCCAGATTTCCGATGTCAGCGTGGCGATTAGCCTCGGCATGACGGTGGTGTTTCTGGTGGCCTGCCTCATCACGGTGTGGTGGATTTTCCGCACCGGCTATCGGCTGAAGAATTGATGGCCAGCGAGCGGCCGTTTCGGCCGCTCATGAAAAGCAACTTCATCGAAAATTCTTCGGCAAAGCGTTGTGAATAGCGGTGGCGGCGACCGCAGCATGCCCCTCTGCGACCGCGAGCTGGTGAAGATCCGAAACGACGTCTCCAGCGGCGTAGAAGCCGTCGATCGATGTGCGCTGCTTTTCGTCGACCTTGAGAAGACCTATGTTCGTCGTGTCCGCACCGAGGGACGTTGCGAGTTCTGAATGCACCTCGCATCCAAGAACGGGATAGAGGACATCGAACACGCGGCGCGTGCCGTCCTCGAAGTGGACTGCAATGTCGTTGGGGGACATTTCGAACCGTGTCGCTCGCGCAGTGCTGACGTCAATACCCGCTTCGTCAAGGCGGGCGCGAGTGGCAGGGTCCCGATGGGCAGGGTCTGTCGGAATGAGACAAATACGCGGGCTGTAGGTCCGCATAAAGATGGCTTTCGCAGCCGCGGTTTCGTAATCGCCGTACACCGCGATGTTGCGATCGGTCGCCTCATAAGCGTCGCACACCGGGCAGAACCGCACGACCGCGTTTGAAATCGCCTGTTCGAGGCCCGGAACCGATGGGGCCTTGTCGGTAATTCCTGTTGCGAGCAGAACCTTGCGCGCCGAGACACGGCTACTTCCGAAATCTGCAGAGAACAGGTCGTCCCGCCTGGTCAGGCGGTTGACGGTCGCGCGCTCGAAGGCGACCCCATACTGCTTCGCCTGGCGATGCATGAATTTGAGAAGGCCGTTGCCAGATATGCCGTCCGGAAAGGCGGGGTGATTATGGCTCTCGGGAATGGCCTCGGCTCGGCTGTCTCCCGCATCCACGATCAACACCTTGCGATGGAAGCGCGCGAGGTAGGTGCCGGCTGTAAGCCCGGCAGGGCCGCCGCCGATGATGAGACAATCCCAGATCATCTTGGTTTCGTTTCAACCATGTTGGGGGAAGGAATTCGGGGCGTGCCAGCAATTCGTTTATGAAATTCGTTTGCGACAAGCCTTTAAAGGGAACAAAGTTCCCATCGCGCGTGATAAATTCCTTTCTTCGTGCGCGATAAGAAGCGAGGCGCTGCTTGTTCAGCCCTTGGTATTCGTTATCTAGAGCCGCATGGGATCAGGACTTTCGCGGCCGTTGACGCCGCGCACGGTGCATCTGTGCCTCGACATGCAGAACATCTTCGCGCCTGGCGGGCTGTGGGCGACGCCCTGGTTGCCGAAGGTGCTGCCTGTGGTCGAAGAAATCACGAGGACGCATCCCGACAGGACGATTTTTACGCGCTTCCTGACGCCATCCGATCCTAGGCAAGTCGTCGGGCTCTGGCAGGACTATTATCGCCATTGGGAGCAAGCCTTGCGCGGCAATCTTCCCGCAGAGGCGCTCGATCTGGTGCCGTCCCTGGCGAGGTTCGTGCCGCCCGCCACCGTCATCGACAAGATGCACTATTCAGGCTTTGTGCGTTCGGACCTGAACAGGCGGCTGGCCGACATGAAAGCGGATGCTCTCGTCGTCACCGGCGCTGAAACCGACGTCTGCGTTCTGGCAAGTGTTCTGGATGCCGTCGATCTTGGTTATCGCGTGGTCGTCCTGCAGGACGCAGTCTGCAGTTCCTCGGATGCGGGGCACGACGCGCTCATGCAAGTCTTTCACGGACGCTACTCACATCAGATCGAAACGGCCGGCGCCGATGTGGTACTCTCGGCCTGGCCATTGTCGTAGAGCTTTCCGTTCATCAGGGAACATGGAGCGATACCGCTTCGGTCGCGCGGACCTCGCGCAGCGAGACATTCAAGGTGTCGGAACGTCTGTCCTCGTGCGTGCTTGTCAGCCGGGGAGCACGCAAACGGAGGCACTTATGAAGACTTTGAAACTACTTGCCCTGGCCGGCGCATTCGCTGCGGGAACTTCAATGGCGGCGTTCGCTCAGACCGGCTCTGGTTCCGGAGTGAGTGGATCCGGCTCGTCGGGAAGCATTTCAGCCGCCACGCATTGCAAGGACAGCAATGGCCAGGTGCAACTGAAGAGCGCAATGTCCGGCTCGGGATCGTCAGGCTCAAGCACGTCCGGCAGTAGCACGACGGGTAGCGGCAGCCCGGGCAGTTCGTCCTCGGGTGCCGGCATGAGCGGATCGGGAAGCACTTCCAGTGGCACGTCCACTATGGGCTCCTCGCCTGCGGCCGCAAATCTTCCGAATTGCTGACGCCACTCAACGGCAGATTTGGCCGAGCGGCTCGAGGCCTGCCAGCTGAGCCCGTGCCCCAAGGGGCGCGGGCTCATGCTTTCGTCAGGAGGCCTTGGCGGCCGGCGACACCTTGGCCTGCAGCCGCGGCGCGCGGAGGTACGAAACAGCTTCGACGGGCGCCGGATCATAGGGTTGGCCGCTTTCGGAAAACAGCTTCCAGCGTTTGGGCCGAAAAGCAACGCGGCTGGCATTGGTCGCCGGATGCGTTGCCGGCACTTCGATTTCCACGCGATGGCGTCCGCCGCCGATTTCCAGTTCAAGCCGCTTGGTGCCCGCGACCCGGCGCGACGCCACAACGGCGCCGACGATGCCCCCAGTGCCGTCCAGGAGTTCGACGTCGTGTGGGCGGAAAAAGAGCTGCGCCTTGCCATTGGGCGCGCCTTCGATCGTCAGATCGATGGGCCGATCATCGAGCCAGAGTTCGCCGTTCTCGATACGCACCGGCAGCGAGCTGGACTCGCCGATGAAGCCGAACACGAAGGGGGAGTTGGGCGAGTCATAAACCTCGTCCGCGGTCCCGACCTGCTCGATCCGTCCCTGGCTCATCACCACGAGACGATCCGCCAGCTCCAGCGCCTCTTCCTGATCGTGGGTGACAAAGACCGTAGTGTGGCCGGTCCGGTCGTGAATTTCGCGCAGCCAGCGCCGCAGCTCGCGCCGCACTTGCGCGTCCAGCGCACCGAACGGCTCGTCAAGAAGCAGCACGCGCGGTTCGATGGCGAGCGCACGCGCCAGCGCCACGCGCTGACGCTGGCCGCCGGAAAGCTGGTTTGGATAACGATTCTCCAGCCCGGACAGCTGGACCAGATCCAATAGCTCCGAAGCGCGGCGGCGGATTTCTGCCTTCGCGGGTCGCGAAGCGCTCGGCCGCACTTTCAAACCGAAGCCGATATTCTCAGCCACGGTCATATGGCGGAACAGCGCATAATGCTGAAATACGAAGCCGACATTGCGCTCCTGCACCGACTTGAACGAGGCATCCTCGTCACCGAACAGGATCTTGCCTTCGGTCGGGAAGTCGAGGCCCGCGATCAGGCGCAGAAGCGTCGTCTTGCCTGAGCCGGAGGGTCCGAGCAGCGCGATCAGTTCGCCGGAACGGATGTCGAGCGAGACGTCGTGCAAGGCCGGAAACCGGTCAAACTCCTTGCGAACGTTGCGGATGGCAAGCTCCATCGTATTCTCCTCAATGTCCGCTGCGGGTGGCCGCGAGCTGATCGGCGTAACGCCACTCGAGCCAGGTCTTGATCATCAATGTCACGAGGGCGAGACAGGCAAGCACCGCGGCCAGGGTGAAGGCGGAGACCTGCGCCAATGCCCTGAACTCCTGATAATAGATTTCGATCTGCAGCGGCATGGTCACTGTTTCGCCCCGCAGCTTGCCCGAGATTACCGCGACCGCGCCGAATTCCCCCATGGCGCGCGCATTGCAGAGCAGCACACCGTAAAGTAGCGCCCATTTCACATTGGGCAAGGTTACGTAGAAAAAAGTCTGCCAGCCTGACGCACCGAGCGACAACGCGGCCTCTTCATCGCCGGTTCCCTGATCCTGCATCAGCGGGATCAATTCGCGCGCGATGAAGGGGAAGGTGACAAAGATGGTCGCGAGAATGATGCCCGGCACCGCGAAGATGATGCGAACGCCGAAATCCTCAAGGAACCAGGCGCCGATCGGCGTGAACGGTCCGAGCAGCAGCACATAGACGAGGCCGGCAACCACCGGCGACACCGAGAATGGCAAGTCGATCAGTGACACCAGGAGCGCACGGCCAGGGAAGCGGTATTTGGCGATACACCAGGCCGCAGCAATTCCGAAGACGAGGTTGCAGGGCACCGCGATCGCGGCCACCAGCAGCGTCAGCTTGATCGCCGCGATCGCATCGGGATCGTTGAAGGTCGCAAGCGCAGGTTCAAGCCCCAGGTTGAGCGCCTGCGCGAAGACCGCAATCAGCGGCGCGATCAGGAACAGCACCATCACGACGATGGTGAGCGTGATCAGCGTCGCGCGAACCCGCCGCGTTTCGGTGACCGGGGACGCGACACTGCGCAGCGCAATTGCGGTATCAGCCATTGCCGAACCTCCGGTAGCTCCAGACCTGCAGAAGGTTGATCAGAAGCAGAATGACGAACGCAATGGTGAGCATCACCGCGGCAATTGCCGCAGCGGCGGCGTAGTCACGTTCCTCCAGGCGGAAGACGATCAGCAATGGCAGGATTTCGGTTTGCCGTGGAATATTGCCGGCGATGAAGATGACCGAGCCATATTCGCCGACGGCGCGGGCGAAGGCGAGCGCAAAGCCGGTGAGGATTGCCGGGATCAGCGGCGGTAGAATGACGCGCACAATCGTGGTGCGCCGCGAAGCGCCGAGCGTTGCGGCAGCCTCCTCGACCTCACGATTGAATTCCTCGAGCACCGGCTGGACGGTGCGCACCACGAACGGCAGCCCGATGAAGACCAGCGCGATCCAGATACCGACGGGCGTATAGGCGATGGTGATGCCGAAGGGCGAGAACAGCCTTCCGAACCAGCCTTCCGGCACATAGAGCGCAGTGAGCGCGATACCGGCCACCGCGGTCGGCAGTGCGAAAGGCAGGTCGACGATGGCGTCAAGAAGCCGCCGCGCGAAGAAGCGATAACGAACCAGCACCCAGGCAATCATGACGCCGATCACGACGTTGAACATCGCGGCCACGAGGGATGCGCCAAAGCTCAGCTGTAGAGCGGCCAGGAAACGAGGCCCGGTGATGATGGCAACGAAGCGCTGCCACTCGAGCTCGAATGTCTTGATGTAGAGCCCGATGATCGGGATGAGAACGATCAGCGAGAGATAGAAGATCGTAAAGCCGAATGTCAGCCGGAAGCCCGGAATGATACTCGTCTCTCGGAAACGTAGCCTCATACGCGTTCAGCCCCGATGCCCCGTCACGTCCGCGGGCCGTGGGAGTGATTGCTTCCCACGGCCCGCCAGTTCGCCTGCGTGAATAGCGTCAGTCCTTGGAATAAATCTTGTCGAAAATGCCGCCATTATCAAAATGGGTAGGTTGTGCCTTGGCCCATCCACCGAAAACATCATCGACCTTAACCAGCTTCACCTTCGGGAACGCCTTGAGCGCCTCGGGGTCGACGTGTTCCGGCTTGCCGGGGCGGTAGAAATTCCGCGCGAAGATCTTCTGCGCCTCGGGCGAGTAAAGCTGATCGAGGAACGCCTTGGCGATCTCGCGGGTGCCCTTCTTGTCGACATTCTTGTCCACGATTGCGACCTTCACCTCGGCGAGGATCGAAACCGAGGGCACCACGATTTCATAATCGGAGCCGAATTCCTTCAGTGTCAGCAGAGCCTCGTTCTCCCAGGCGATCAGGACGTCGCCGACCTTGTTCTGCACGAAGGTATTGGTTGACCCGCGTGCGCCGGTGTCCAGCACCCGCACGTTGCGATAGATCGCGGCGACGAAATCCTGCGCCTTCTTCTGATCGCCGCCAGTGCGATCGAGTTCATAAGCCCACGCCGCGAGGTAATTCCAGCGCGCGCCGCCCGAGGTCTTCGGATTGGGTGTGATGACCTGGATGCCGCGCCTGGCGAGATCGTTCCAGTCCTTGATGCCTTTCGGATTGCCCTTGCGCACCAGGAAGACGATGGTCGAGGTATAGGGCGACGATTCCTCCGGGAATTCTTTCTTCCAACCCGGCTCGATCAGGCCTTTCTGCTCGATGGCGAGCACGTCGCCTTCCAGAGGAAACGTCACGACGTCGGCCGGCAGACCTTCGATCACCGAGCGGACTTGAGCGCCGGACCCGCCATGGCTGTTGCTGACTTCGATGGCCTTGCCGGTCTTTTCCTTCCAGTATTTGACGAAATAATCCGCATAGTCGCGATACAATTCGCGGGTGGGGTCGTAGGACACGTTTACGAGCGTCTGAGCGAACGCGCCGCCCGATGCACCGAGCTGCAGCATCGCCACGACCGCGGCGGACGCAATCACCGATCTGCGTAAGAAAGTCCCAACCATCGTAGTCTCCATCATTTGTCTCAGCAGAAGATCGCGCGCGCCTTCACGTTGCGTCGTTCCGAGCTTCAGAGTCAATGAAAGGCGATTTCATATTTTGGTTCGCGCTAGAACGACTTTGCTGTCGACACAGTCATGCTTGGTACATTCGAGCGCTTGATCGACGAGTGCGTCAGGAGCGCGCAGTTACCGCGCTTTCGACAGCGGCGAGACCGATGCGCCCCCGACGCCGGCGTGCGGCGGATGACTGACTGTCAGCGCCCGGCTGATACACGACGCTATAGCGTGCGACCGCTTCGGCAAATTTCACTGCGTCGGCCTGCTTTTTCACTTCAAAGGCATCGAATCCCGCACGGTGCATCAGGATAAACTGATCGCGCAGGACATCTCCGGTCGCTCGAATCTCTCCGCGATACTGGTATCGCTCGCGCAGGAGTCGGGCCTGCGAATAGGCGCGACCGTCGCGAAAGCTTGGAAACACCAACGAGACGAGCGCGAGCCGATCGAGATAAGGCGCAAGCTCCGAAACGTTGCGATCATTTGGCCAGTGAACTCCTGTCGCCCCGGAGCGCTGTGTCAATTCGCTGGCGTCGGCCAGGAGCCGGTCGGCCGGGACGATGATTTCCCCATCATCGGGGACGACCGCGTCGTCCAGAATGCGGACAAACCGATCTTCAACGATAGCGGCGTTCTTAACGAGCGGCATAAACACGTTCCTTGAAGGGTTCGACTCCCACCCGTTTCACCGTTTCGATAAACAGCTCGTTCGGTCGTTCGCGGAGCTCGATATAGGCGGCCACGACGTCTTCGATAACATCGGCAACTTCACCATACGGCACGGCCGGTCCGAGCAGGGTACCGAGCTCCGCCTTCTCATCGGCCCGCCCTCCCAGGGTGATCTGGTAGAATTCCTGGCCGTTCTTCTCGACGCCGAGAATGCCGATATGACCGACGTGATGATGGCCGCAGGCGTTGATGCATCCTGAGATATTGATATGCAGCCGGCCAAGCTCCTGCTGGGTGCCGAGATTCTTGAAGCGGCGCGTCAGCTCCTGAGCGACAGGAATCGAGCGCGTGTTGGCGAGGCTGCAATAATCGAGGCCGGGGCACGCGATGATGTCGGATACGAGCCCGACATTCGGGGTTGCGACTCCGACCCGGTCGAGCGCCTCCCACAGCGCGGGCAGGTCCTTTTGGGCGACATGCGGCAGCACCAGATTCTGCTCATGCGCGACGCGAATTTCACCGAAACTGAACTGGTCCGCCGCGTCGGCGATGGCGTCCATCTGTGCCGATGTTGCATCGCCGGGCGGTGCGCCTTCCGGCTTCAGCGACAGAGTGACGATCGAATAACCCGGTACCTTGTGTGGTGAAACCGCATTTCTGTACCAGACATCGAAACGCGGGTCGCGCCCGCGCGCGGCCCGCAGGCTCGCAGGATTATCGGGCAGGTCCTCGTAAGATGGATAACGGAAGCGCGAGGCGATGTCCGCGATGAAAGCGTCATCGATGGACAGCGCGCCGTCCTTGATGGCCTGCCATTCGGCGTCGACCTCCGCCGCAAATTTCTCCGCCCCCATGTCGTGGACAAGGATCTTGATGCGGGCCTTGTAGATGTTGTCGCGCCTTCCGTACTGGTTGTAAACGCGCAGGATCGCCTCGACGTAGCTGAGCAGATCGCGTTTGTGCAGGAACGGTTTGATCGTCTTTCCGACGAAAGGCGTGCGTCCAAGGCCGCCGCCGACGACCACTTCGAAGCCGACTTCGCCGGCGCCGTTCCTGTGCAGCCGAAGACCGATGTCATGAACGCGAACCGCAGCGCGGTCGTGCGGCGCCGCCGTGAGCGCGATCTTGAACTTGCGGGGCAGGTACGTGAATTCCGGATGCATGGTCGAATGTTGCCGAAGAATCTCCGCCCAGATCCGCGCGTCCTCGACTTCGTCCGGCGCAACCCCAGCCCATTGGTCCGTGGTCACGTTGCGTACGCAATTGCCGCTGGTCTGCATGGCGTGGAGCCCGACTTTTGCGAGATCGGCCATGACGTCCGGCAGGTCGCTGAGCTTGATCCAGTTGAACTGGATGTTCTGGCGGGTGGTGAAATGGCCATAGTCCCGGTCATAGCGGCGTGCAACATGCGCGAGCGTCCGCAATTGATCCGACGACAATGTCCCATAGGGAATGGCGATCCGCAGCATGTAGGCGTGGAGTTGCAAATACACGCCATTCATCAGCCGCAGCGGTTTGAATTCGTCTTCGGTAAGTTCGCCGGAAAGCCGTCGCGCGACCTGATCGCGAAATTCTCGCACGCGTTCCGCTAGAAGAGTGCGATCAAATTCATCGTATATGTACATGTGCGACGCTCGACCTAGAGTGCATTCACAGCCGGCAACTCGAAAGTCGGGCCGAAGACACGGATACGTTCGCGGAGATTGCCGGGTTCGATGCGTCCGTCGACGATTTCCACGGGCGCGACATAAGCGCCGACCGCGTCGATGTCACTGGCATTTGCAGAGGCCAGCAGATCTTTCGCATCTTGGGCGCTCGTGACCACCGCGGCGTCCTCGAGCTGTGTGGCCCAGCCCCCGGTCGCCGTGAAATACACAACCGCGCCGTCGCCGAGGCGATTGGCGGTGACGACGACGGGGCCACGTACCTTCAGTTTTTGCTGGCTCGGCGCGGTCATGCTGCAACCTCGACCTCTTGCCGGCTCAGTGAAGCCCGCCATGGTTCGGATCGCGCAACGACTTCGCCGATCACCAGCAAGGCAGGTCCGCTGCCGGCGGCAACGGCCAGTGTCGGCAATTCATCGAGACGACCGACCAAGGCCTTGGCGTCGGGTCGCGTTCCGCGGACCAGAACAGCGACCGGTGTTTTCGGGTCGCGACCGGCCGCGATCAATCGATCCCGCACCGTGCCGGCGGCGGAAAGACCCATATAGACCGCGACCGTGGTGTGTGGATTGGATGCAGCCGACCAATCGACGGCTTCGGCGCCATCAGCCGTATTGGCGGTAATGAAGGTCAGCTGAGTTGCCTCCTGACGGAAGGTCAGGGGCAGGCCCACCTCAGCTGCGCAGCCGAGCGCGGCCGTGATGCCCGGCACGACGAATGCGGACACGCCAGCCTGACGCAATTGTTCGAGCTCTTCGCCGCCACGACCGAAAATGAAAGGATCGCCGCCCTTGAGCCGCACCACCTGCTTGCCGGTTCTTGCCGCTTCGATCAGGCGGCGGTTGATTGCGTCCTGACCAATGCCGGGCTCGCCCTTGCGCTTGCCGACGAAGACCAGCTCCGCATCGCGACGCGCGCGCGCCAGGATCTCTTGCGTGACGAGGTCGTCGTAAAAGATGACATCGGCGTTCTGCAACGTGTGAAGCGCGCGTAGCGTCAAAAGATCGGGATCGCCCGGACCTGCGCCAACCAGGAAGACGACCCCGGACGGTGCTTCGGGCGAACGAGAATCTTCGACTGCGCGCGCCAGCGCGGTTTCGGCTTCCCGCCAGCGTCCGGCCAGCGCGGCGGCGCCGATTGGTCCGTCAACGACGTGCTCCCAGAAGCGTCGCAACGATCGTGACGCGTGGCGCGCCTTCGCAAATCGCTCGCGATAGCGCCCCATCAATGCGGCAAGGTCGCCGAGACGCGCGGGCAACAACGCTTCGATCTGCTCTCGGATACGCCTCGCCAGCACCGGCGAGGCTCCGTTCGTTCCGATTGCAACGACGACGTCGCCTCGATCCACGATCGCGGGAAAGATGAAGTTTGAAAGGTCGGGGCGATCAACCACGTTGATAAGGCCGCCGGCTGCGCGGATGCGTCCTGCAATGGCGTCATCGCGCTTGTCTCCGTACGCGATGACGACGGCGGCAAATTGCGACGCGTCGATATCTGATGCGCGGCTCGTATCGATCTCGACTCGTCCGGGCCCGCCCGCCGTGAGGAGTTCGGCGGACGCGTCTTCGTCATCAGAGAACCAGCGAACGCTCGCGCCGGCTGAGCGCAACAGCTGCAGCTTGTTGATCGCCGCCGGGCTGTTGCCGACAAGCGCGATCGTCCCTGACGACAGGTCCAAAAACAGAGGCAGAAAACGCATCGGGCCAAAACTCCAGTTGACGAGAAATATTTTCCATTTAAGACTCAAAAATCAATCGAGAATAGAAAAATTTTCTACTGTTTAGAGTTCGTGTTGTGGAACGTCGCATGCAGCCTTCAACAAAAAACGACACACTTCTTCTCGCGGCCGAATATTCGGATCGCGAACACGCGTTGGCCGCGGACGGGCGGCGCCTCATTGACGTGATTCGGGATTGGGGCGTTGAAGCCGCCGCCGAATGCGGCGGCGCTGGTCTCTGCGGCAATGGCTTCGTCGAACATGACGAGACTTTCGTCTCTGTGCCGACCAATGACGCCTTCAAGTGGCCGCGGCTCGCGCTCGCAGCGGGGAGGGCGTGACCATGGATCGGCTCGACGAACTGGAATCGCAAAGCATCTACATCTTCCGCGAGGCCTTCGAGCGGCTGCAGAAACTCGCCTTGCTTTGGTCGCTCGGAAAGGACTCCAACGTCATGATCTGGCTGGCGCGCAAGGCCTTTTTTGGCCGCGTGCCGTTTCCGGTCATGCATGTCGATACCGGCAAGAAGTTCAGTGAAATGTATGACTTTCGCGACCGCTACGCGAAGGAATGGGACCTCGATCTGATCGTCGAGCAATGCCCCCCGATCGAAGCGGTCGATCCCACGTTGCCGCCGGCGGCGCGATCGGCCGCCCGAAAGACGGAAGGCCTGAAGCTCGCACTCGCAAAGCACGGCTTCGATGGTCTCTTCGCAGGCATCCGGCGCGACGAGGAGGCAACGCGCGCGAAGGAACGGGTGTTTTCGCCCCGCGGCGCCGAGGGACTTTGGGACGTACGCGACCAGCCGCCCGAATTCTGGAATCACTTCAATGCCTCGCCGCCGCCCGGCGCGCATTTGCGGGTGCATCCGATCCTGCATTGGACCGAAAGCGACATTTGGCGCTACACGCGGCGCGAGGGAATCCCGATCATTCCCCTCTACCTCTCGCGTGGTGGCAAGAGATATCGTTCGCTCGGCGATGCCGACATCACATTCCCGGTGGAGTCCGAGGCGAGCACGCTCGACGAGATTATTGCCGAACTCGACGCCACCAAGACACCCGAACGGTCCGGCCGCGCCATGGATCATGAATCCGAGGATGCTTTCGAGCGCCTGCGTACCGCCGGCTATCTTTAACCCCTGTTCCGAGTGCAATCCATGAATGCGATCATTCCAGCGCAGCTCCGCGCAGCGGATGCCATCTCACCGCGCCCTCTCGTCCGCATCGTGATCGTTGGCCATGTCGATCACGGCAAGTCGACCCTGATCGGCCGGTTACTGCACGAAACCGGAAGCCTGCCGGACGGCAAACTCGAGAGCCTGCGGGCGATCAGCGCACGGCGTGGCATGCCGTTCGAATGGTCATTCCTGCTGGACGCATTGCAGTCGGAGCGTGACCAGGGGATCACGATTGACACCAGCCAGATAAGATTTCGGACGCAGTCGCGGGATTTTGTGCTGATCGATGCGCCGGGTCATGCCGAATTCCTTCGCAACATGCTTACCGGCGCCGCGCAGGCCGACGGCGCAGTACTGATTGTCGATGCGTCAGAGGGCATCCGCGAGCAGACGCGGCGGCACGGATATCTTCTTCATCTTCTCGGGATCCGGCAGTTGGTCGTTGTGATCAACAAGATGGATCGCATCAACTACGATGCCGGGCGCTTTCGCGAATTGGAGACCGAAATCACCGGATACATGACGGGTCTCGGGCTGCCGCCGTCCGAGGTCATTCCGGTCTCGGCACGCGAAGGCTCCGGCATCACGGAGCACACGCATACATCCGGGTGGCACCGCCCGACTTTGGTGGATGCGCTCGACCGGTTCGACCCCGCGCGCGCCGCGCCGGACCTTCCGCTGCGTCTCCCGGTGCAGGCTGTCTACAAGTTCGACGACCGGCGCATTCTTGCCGGCCGGATCGAAAGTGGACGTGTCAGCATCGGTGACGAAATTCTTGTTCAGCCATCCGGCCGCAGGGCTCGCATCAAATCGATCGAAGGCTGGTTTGCGGGTCAACCGGGCTCAGGCCCGCAATATGCAACAGCCGGGCAATCGATCGGCGTCACGCTCGATGACGCTTTGTTTGTGGAGAGGGGGCATGTGATCGCGCTCCGTGCGGCACCCGCAAAGACGGGGGACCGGATTCGTGCCCGCCTGTTCTGGCTGCATTCGTCTCCCTTGAATGTCGGCATGCGTCTCATCGTTCGGATTGGCACGGCTGAAGCACGTGCCGTTGTGAAGACCATCAGCAATGCGGTTGATCCTGGTCTGCTGGCTCCGAACCAAAGCCAGACGATCGACCAAAACTGCGTGGGCGAGGTCGAGTTCTCGCTGTCCGAGCCGGTCGCGTGCGACCCACACGATGCCAACCCGACAACCGGGCGGATTGTTCTTGAGTTCGACGGCCGCATTGTCGGCGGAGGCTTGGTTCTGGCGGTCGATGAGGCTCGGGCCGCCGCTGTCGTTCAAGAGGCGCCGGCAAAGCCCGCGCCTCGCATCAAGCCGCTCGAAGCCGAAGCATCACGCCTTGCGGCGCTGCTGGCGGACCTGTCTCCGCCGGAGCGGATCGCAACGCTTCGGCGCGAAATCGCCGGCAAGATCGTCTTCACCACGAGCTTCGGATTGGAAGACCAGGCTGTCCTTCATTGGATCGCGCGGAGCGGCCTCGACATCGAGGTGGTGACGCTCGACACCGGCCGGCTGTTTCCCGAAACCTATGCGTTGTGGGCGGAAACGGAAAACCGATATGGCATTCGCGTTCGAGCCGTCTATCCCAATCACGTCGACCTCGAAGCGCTGGTATCGCGACAGGGCATCGATGGCTTTTACGACTCCAAGGAGGCGCGCCTTTCGTGCTGCCATGTCCGCAAGGTCGAGCCGCTCAATCGCGCGCTCACGGGGGCGCAAGCGTGGATCACGGGCCTGCGTGGCGATCAGTCGGCACACCGCGCGGAGATGCGCGTTCTCGAACTCGATTCGGAACGTGGATTGCTCAAGCTCAATCCCGTGTTCGACTGGACGCGCGACGCGCTGGTGGCATTTGCAAAGGAGCAGTCCATTCCGACCAATCCGCTGCACGCCAGGGGTTTTCTCTCAATCGGGTGCGCGCCATGCACACGGCCGGTCGTGGAAGGCGAACCGGAGCGCGCGGGTCGCTGGTGGTGGGAACAAGACAAGAAGGAATGCGGCCTTCACGTGAGACGCGCGTAAAGCACCGTCCCCACATCGTCGACTGCGCATCAAAGGTCCGACTTCGCCAGTCTGACGGCGGATTCGCGCTTCTGGATATGCTGCCGGTAGAGGCTGACGGCCTGGTTCGCCAGCCGCTGCGGGTCTCGCTCGCCCTCCCGATAAAGCCGCAAGACCTCCCGCGCTAGGAAGGACATCGCTTCCTCCTCGGAAATGTCTTTTCGCTGGTGGCGTAGGTGGGCGAGTTGAAGGGACGCGAGGTTCTGAGCCTCGGCAATCTTCTCGGAGTTGCGCCTGGTGAAGCGGAACATACTGGTCACCGGTTTCGACCGGCGCTTCAACGTCCTCCGATGGTCATGGTTCCTTCCCGGATGCCGAGGTGGCAACCACGTAAGCGACTCGCGGCTGAGCTGAAGGCACCACCCTTCTGCAAACACGTGGGGACGGGCATAGCGCCTCCCGCGCCCAACTGCGCGCCGCGATCAGGAGCCGTCTGTGACGCGACCTAATCCTGCGAATTCGGGTGAGGCTGGCGAAAGCGGCTCAGGCCCTGTGGGGCCTTATCGGTCTGCGTGGTGCGCGGCCTGTTCAACAGAGCCAGCTTTATCGCGGCTTGAGCAGAACCGATATCGCCATTGTGCAGTGCAGCTTCGATAATCCGCGACGCAGCAACCCGCGTCGATGGCGTGGCCGGGCTGTTGAGAATGCGCTTCGCGGCGTCTTCCAGGGTGAACAGGACGGAGCCGTCATTGAGCCGAATCGGGCTGGTCAGCAGCCGCTTCCACTCAGCGACTTCACGCCTTCGCCGGAGCTCTTCTTTCGCAGGTTTGTATGGTCCAGCCTGTGTCATTGAAATTTAATCTTAGCTTCGATGAGGCCGAATGCTCAATCAAAAAGCAAACGGCTCGCGGACGCTTGGGGAAAATCGCACGGGCAAAATGTCAGTGTGAGGATGTTGGTACCGTCAGACAGCGGGAGGACTGTCTCAACCGGAACGCGAGGCAGCCGAACATGTTCCGCGCGGTACGCGGCTGCCCCTGGTCGATGGCGATTCGTCGCTCGCCGCGCCTTTCACGCACTGGCAAGTCGATCCGAACGAAGGTGAGTTCGCGCCTACTGGCACCAAGTCTACCGGCGCTTGATGCAGCGGCGCGTGCGCTCGATTTTCTTTGTCCCACCAACCTTGACGTGGTTGCCGCCGATGACTTCCTTGATCTGTCCGCCGGGACACGTCCCGTCGTCGACCAATACCCGCTCTCCTTCGCGCATTGCGCCCATGGCAGGCTCGCGCTTCAGGACCTGTTGCGCATCCGCAGTTCCTTGAAAAAGGGCGCAGGCTGTACAGATCAGAAGCCCGCCCATTATGGTGTTGACCCAAGACATATCGGTTCCCCCCGATTGTTGAAGGCCTTCCCAGCGCGCCGACACTGCCGGCACACATTATGGTATCCAGCGCTGTGGCGCGAACGGCGATTTCGGGCGCTCGGACAGGGAAATGTCGGCAGGGCGCCGCCCGGGCGGACGAGGTAAGGGGTCGCTGTTCTGCTCTGGCGGAAGTGGGATAGATTGGGCCTGAAACAAGCTTTCCAGTGATGGACATGACCCTTGCGGAAAAGATCATCGCGCGAGCGGCCGGACGGCAGTCCGTGGCGCCGGGCGAGATCGTGACCTGCGCGGTCGATCTTGCGATGATCCATGATTCCGGCGGTCCGCGCCGCGTCGAGCCGATCCTCAGGCGGCTTGGGGTCGATGTCTGGGACCCCTCAAAGGTTGTGCTCATCACCGACCATTATGTGCCGGCCGGCGATGACGAGAGCCGGACCATCCAGGCCATCACGCGGCGGTTTGCAGCCAACCAGGGCATCGCGAATTTCTACGACCAGCAGGGCATCTGCCACGTCGTGCTGCCGGAGCGCGGGCATCTGCGGCCCGGCATGTTCGTGGTCGGCGGCGATAGCCACTCACCGACCGGGGGCGCATTCGCAGCCTATATGTTCGGGATCGGCGCAACCGAAATGGCGGGCGTGCTCGCGACCGGCGAGATCTGGGTGCGCGTGCCGGATACCATCCGCATCGAATGGACCGGGCGCCTCAATCCGGGCGTGTCGGCCAAGGACATGATGCTGCATTTGTGCGCGCAACTCGGCATGGACGGTGGGAAATACCAGGCGGTGGAATATGTCGGCGAAGGCGTGCGCGCGCTGCCGATGCAGGAGCGGATGACGCTCTCGAACATGGCGGCGGAGCTCGGCGCGCAGGCCGGATTGATCGAGGCCGACGACACCACGGCGACGTTCCTCGAATCCGCCGGCGTGCCGCGCGATCGCATCACGAATTTGCGCAGCGACGAAGGCAGTCGTGTCGCCGAGCATCATGTGTTCGACGCAAGCGCGCTTTCTCCTCAGGTCGCGGCTCCGCACAGCCCCGCCAATGCGGCGCCGGTTGAACAGCATGCCGGCACGAAGATCGATGTGGCCTATATCGGCGCCTGCACCGGCGCGAAGCTCGCCGATTTACGGATGGCCGCCGAAGTCCTGCGCGGG
>Ga0180222_1001494_pt1 | contig 23903 bp, 20 predicted proteins | sample eDN5th37CKraftOP_FD_151336 | JGI IMG/M metagenome (GOLD analysis project Ga0180222, IMG submission 151336) | Enriched Organic Plus compost microbial communities from Emeryville, California, USA - eDNA 5th pass 37_C Kraft OP (version 2) (version 2) ...
AGTAACGCCATGTCTATCACTCCAAAATCCCCTGCGATCAACCAGCAGGGGTGGGTTCAAACATGGGTCACTTCTCAATGGAAAAACCGCCCAATCCCGGGTCAGTTCTCGGCGGAAATCAACAGCTACGTGCGTTGGGTGCATATAGTCGGAAAGTTTTCCACCCGAATCTATTCTGTATTCCGTCTGGCTGATCAAAATGACTCCACAAGGATGCGCCGTCAGTGCAACATATTCCTTATGTGGAGGGCTATATCTAAGACAATATCGCGGTTCGGGGCGTGGATGACGAATCGCCCCTCCGGTTGGTTTCAATGAGGAACCACTTTGAGCATATCGATGAGCGAATTGACCGATGGTGGTCGCTGTCGCCGAGGCGAATACATGCCGATAAGGTTGTCGCTCCAAGGGGCCACATTGTGGGATTGGAGGAGATTGATACGTTCCGGTACTTCGAGCCCGAGGAAGGCGATGTAATTTTTTGGGGTGAGCAGTTCAGTATCTACGCGGTGCTTACCGAGGTGCAGCGGATACTCCCCAAGCTGCGAGAGGAAGTGGCCAAGCCCCAGGAGCAGTGACCGTCCGGTAATTTCTGCGAGAAAATTTCTTCGGGCGATACCCTTAAGCGAGACCCGGGGTATTCCCCCCTTGGTACCCGGGGGACGGGTAGGGGAGTGAGGCGCGTAGAGATCTGACCCTGCAGCCTGACGACACAGAGGGAGAAGGCGTCCCTTGCCGTTCTTCGCTGCGTCATTACTCGGTCATTACAAAACCGACTGAGACGAGGATCTCGGAGATCTCATCCGACAAAAGATTTAGTGATTTCAGAGAGTTAAATGGCGCGCCCGAAAGGATTCGAACCTCTGACCCCCAGATTCGTAGTCTGGTGCTCTATCCAGCTGAGCTACGGGCGCGCATGGCGTGGTGTGAACCAGCCCCGAAACGTGTCGGCCGCGAGGCCGTCGTCGTTCGTGGGCGCTAACTACCCACTCGCTTCGGGGATTGCAAGCGGGCATCGCAAAATTTTCTCGGATTTTTTTGCACATGCACCAGCTGCCGCAACGGCAGGCGTCAGGCGCGGCGGCGGATCGCGCTGCGCGCCGCGCCGATTTCCACAGGCTGGTCCGGGATCGTCACCGCGAACACCGTATGGCCGCCGCGGCTTTCCAGAAGCTCGATCGAGCCGCCGTGCAGGCGCGCCAGTTCCTGGGCGATCGCAAGGCCAAGGCCGGTGCCGCCGCTGCGCGCCGAGCCGATGAACGGCGTAAACAGATTTTCGCGCGCACGCGGGGGAAGGCCCGGCCCGGTGTCCTCGATCAGGATGCGGCAGACCGAGCCGGTGCGCTCGGCGCTGATCGACAGGCGCTTGACCACCGCCGTGTCCTTGTCGGCGGCCATCGCCTGCACCGCGTTGCGGGAGAGGTTCGACAGGATGCGGAACAGCTGCTCCGAATCGGCGTCGACCTCGAGGTCGGGCGCGACCGCGTTGACCAGCTCGATGTCGCTGCCGGCATCGAGCCCGAGGAACTCGTGCACCTCCTCGACCACCTGCCTGAGCCGCACCCGCCGGCGGCGGGGAGGGGCTTCTTGCGTGCGGCCATAGGAAAGAACGCCTTCGGTATAGGAGACGGCGCGGTCGATGGCGCGCAGGAGCTTTGGCACGAAGTTCTGCGCGACCGGATCCTCGACCGTGGTGAGACGGTCGGAGATGAGCTGGGCGGCCGCCAGCGTGTTGCGCATATCGTGATTAATCTTCGAGACGGCGAGGCCAAGGTCGGCGAGGTGTTTTTGCTCGGCGAGCGTGCGCTGCAGCTGCGTCTGCATCGAGGCAAGCTCGCGCTCGGCAACGCCGATTTCGTCGTCGCGGCCGCTCGGCGAAATGATTCGTGCCGGATCGTCAGGCGTGCGGGCAAAGTCGAGCATCGAACGCGTCATGGCGCGGATCGGACGGATCATCATCCGGTTGATCGCCGCATAGACGAGCATGGCGGTGATCAGGGGGATGATGAGGGAGAGGGCGGCGACGTTGCGCGCGTGCACAAGCATTGCCTTGCGCAGCGCCGATTCGCCGATCAGCACCTCGAATTCCTTGTTGCTCTCGCCGACGGGGCCGAAGACGCGCAGCACGCGGTTGCCGCCGAAGAGCAAAGTGTCGAAGGCTTCCTGGATCGCGGTCGGCATCGACATGTTGCCGAGGTCGACATGGACGTCGACCTGCGGCGGCACCTCGGTGACGACGAGGAGGCGCGAGGAGCCTTCGTCGCGCACGGCCACCGCCATGGCGCCCAGCGCCATGAGCACCTCGTCCTGGACTTCACGCGAAAGACTGTCGGGCTCGCTCTCGACGAGGACGATGCCGACGGCGGCGGCGGTCGCCAGCCGCTCCTCCAGCCAGCGCAGGCGGAAATTGGAGACGGAAGGCACGAAGATGAAGATCTCGGCCAGCATCACGATGACGACCGTGATTGCGAGCAGCTTGGTCGACAGTCCGCGCGTCAGCGGCACCTCTTCAGTCGAGGCGTGTTCGGAGACGTGCGTGTCGGTCCCGGTTGCTGGCAATCCTTCCTCCGCGCCGAATGACAATCCTGCCGCGATGCATGCTCATTCTGCACGTACCAATTTAGTAGTCGCGAAGACGATAGACTACCCTCGGCGCAGTCTGCGGCGAACAGCTTGCATATACTGTGGCACAGGCGCTCCACCGCGCCCCGCAACATTGACTCAGGTGGCGCGCGATCATATAAGCCGCCCACGCTCGGGCCTTGGCTCCGTCGCTGGTCTTGTCATGCTTGCATGGCAGGGGGTTGCGGCAATCCATTTCGGGCGACGCTCCTGCTCATAAAGAGTCAGATCTAAGAAGGGCCGCACACCGCGGTATTTAAACAAATGAAGCGCACCTACCAACCCTCAAAGCTTGTTCGCAAGCGCCGTCACGGCTTCCGTGCACGCATGGCCACCAAGGGCGGCCGCCTGGTCCTGAACGCTCGCCGCGCCCGCGGCCGCAAGCGTCTGTCCGCTTAATTTGCCGCAGGGCCGCGCACCCGTGGCACGGCCAGCTGGCAAGGGGCCGGAGCGTCTCAAGAAGCGCAAGCAGTTTCTGGCCGTCCGGGCGGGTGAAAAGCGCCGCGGACGGCTGTTTCTGCTTGAAGTCCTGGACCGCAATGACGATCTCCCGCCCAGATATGGCCTGACCGTTACCAAGAAGGTCGGCAATGCGGTGGTCCGGAACCGCATACGCAGGCGGCTCAGAGAGGCCGCCCGCGTTCATGCCGCTGATGACATGAAGGCCGGCAGCGACTATGTGATCGTCGGGCGCGAGGAGGTGCTCGGCGTCGCATTCGATGAACTGACCCGGGAACTGTCCCGCAGAATTCGCGGCGCGCGGTAAGGAACCGATGGAAAACAATCGCAATTTCTTCATCACGATCGCGATCTCGGTGGCGATCCTGGTCCTGTGGCAGGTGTTCTACATGAACCCCCGCATCGAGGCGCAGCGCGAGGCCGCGCGCATCGAGCAGGAGCAAGCCCAGGCCCAGCAGGCTGAGCAGCCGGGCGCAACGCCAGCTCCGGCCACGTCTTCAAACGACGTCCCCGGCCAGGGCCCGGCGGCAACGGTTCCCGCAGGCGCCCCGCAGGCTGCCGCGAAGACCCGTGAGGCCGCACTCGCCGCGTCGAGCCGCATCCAGATCGACACGCCGCGCATTGCCGGCTCGATCAACCTGGTCGGCGGCCGCATCGACGACCTGATCCTCAAGGACTACCGCACGACCGTCGAGAAGGACTCGCCGAACATCGAGCTTCTCAACCCGTCGTCGCGGCCCGACGGCTACTTCGCCGAGTTCGGCTTCGTCGGCAGCGCGGAAACCGGCTCGGTTCCCGGCCCGTCGACTGTCTGGACCGTCGAAGGCAACCCGACGCTGACCCCGGCTACCCCGGTGACGCTGACCTACACCAACGATCGCGGCCTGACCTTCACCCGCACGATCGCGGTCGACAACGACTACATGTTCACGATCTCCGACGCGGTGGCCAATGCCGGCGAGGCTCCGGTCTCGCTGTCCGGCTACGGCCGCGTCGCGCGCATCGGCACCCCGGCGACCCAGGGCTTCTACATTCTCCACGAGGGCCTGATCGGCGTCACCGGCACCGAGGGCCTGCAGGAGATCGACTATTCGGATCTCGCCGAGAAGCGCCAGATCCAGCCCGGCAAGTCCGAGGACGGCTGGCTCGGCATCACCGACAAGTACTGGGCCGTCGCGATGGTCCCGTCGGGCGCGCAGGCGTTCCAGCCGCGCTTTGCCTTCTTCAACGAGGGCGGCGAGCGCTACCAGGCCGACTACCTGACCGACCCGATCACGGTCGCTCCGGGCCAGTCGCACACGCTGGAGACGCTGGTCTTTGCCGGCGCCAAGGAGACCGCGAAGATCGACGCCTATGAGGCAGAGCGCGGCATCCGCCAGTTCGACCTTCTGATCGACTGGGGCTGGTTCTACTTCATCACCAAGCCGATGTTCTATCTCATCGACTGGCTGTTCCATGCCCTCGGCAATTTCGGCCTCGCGATCCTCGCGACGACCGTTATCGTCAAGGCCGTCTTCTTCCCGCTTGCCAACAAGTCGTACAAGTCGATGGCAAACATGAAGATGGTGCAGCCGCAGCTGCAGGAAATCCGCGAGCGCTACGCGGACGACCGCATGAAGCAGCAGCAGGCGATGATGGAGCTGTACAAGACGGCGAAGATCAATCCGCTGGCGGGCTGTTGGCCGATCGTGATCCAGATCCCGGTGTTCTTCGCACTCTACAAGGTGCTCTACGTCACCATCGAGATGCGTCATGCGCCGTTCTTCGGCTGGATCCGCGACCTCTCGGCTCCGGACCCGACCTCGCTGTTCAACCTGTTCGGCCTGCTGCCCTACGACGTGCCGGCGGTCCTGCTGATCGGCGTGTGGCCAATCATCATGGGCATCACGATGTTCCTGCAGATGCGCATGAACCCGACGCCGCCGGACCCGACGCAGGCCATGATCTTCAACTGGATGCCGGTGATCTTCACCTTCATGCTGGCGTCCTTCCCGGCTGGCCTCGTGATCTACTGGGCATGGAACAACCTGCTTTCGATCACCCAGCAGGCGATCATCATGAAGCGCCAGGGCGCCAAGATCGAGCTCTGGGACAATCTGGTGGGCTTGTTCAAGAAGAAGCCGAAGCCGGCGGAGTAAGAGGTCGGCAACCGATTGAGGAAGGCCCGCCGAAAGCGGGCCTTCTTTGTTTTTGCGGCCATATCGGCTAAGGATCCGCGACCTTGAAGGAGCAAGCAATGAGTGAAGTGCAGCAGGCGGTGACCGCGGACCTGTTCACGCGCCCGTGGGTATTCATCCGTGGCGTGCCCTCGATGAAGTTCCTGCCGCCGGAAGGCCCGGCCGAGGTCGCCTTCGCCGGCCGCTCGAACGTCGGCAAGTCGTCGCTGATCAACGCACTGGTCGGCCGCAAGGGCCTTGCACGCACCTCGAACACGCCGGGCCGCACGCAGGAACTCAACTTCTTCGTGCCGGATGGCTATTCGGGCGAGGCAGGCGACCTGCCGCCGATGGCGCTGGTCGACATGCCGGGCTACGGCTACGCGCAGGCGCCGAAGGCGCAGGTCGACGCCTGGACGAACCTTGTTTTCGACTATCTCAAGGGCCGCGTGACGCTGAAGCGCGTCTACGTGCTGATCGATGCCCGCCACGGCATCAAGAAGAACGACGAGGACGTGCTGACGCTGCTCGACAAGGCGGCGGTGTCCTACCAGATCGTCCTGACAAAGATCGACAAGATCAAGGCTGCCGGCGTGCCGCGCCTGCTGGCCGAGACGGCGGAGAAGATCCGCAAGCGGCCGGCGGCGTTCCCGACGCTGATCGCGACTTCCTCGGAAAAGGGGCTCGGCATGGACGAGCTGCGCGAGGCCATCGCGCTGGTCGTCAACGGCGGTTGAGCTGACGCTGCGTCGCTCGCGACAAAGCGGTGGATGTTGCACCGCACATACTAGGAAAGCGTACCCCTCCGGCGTTAGGGAAGGTCCGATCAGGGCCGAACGCCGGGGCATTCCACCGGGGCGTTCTGGCGGGCGGCCATGAGGGTGCCGCCCATTTTTGTTGCAGGGAAAGCTTGTGCGTAAAAGAAGGTCATCCGATTGCCGGGTGCCGGAATTTCGCATAGGTTTTTTCCCGAACGATAAAAAACGGACGACAACCCAATCCGTGCCAGCCAGAGGTGGACAAATGCCAGGTTTCCCGAAAGTCTCCAGTTTCATGCCGGTGTCGCGCCGCCGGCTCCTGCAGGGTGCAGGTGCAGCAGCGATGCTCGGCGTCGCCGGCGCACCGTCGCGCCTGTTCGCGCAGGAAAAGCTCAAGGTCGCGGCAGTCTACACTGTGCCGTTCGAGCAGCAGTGGGTGAGCCGCATCCACCTCGCGGCCAATGCTGCCAAGGAAGCCGGCGAGATCGAGTACGCCGCGACCGAGAACGTCTCCAACACCGACTATGAGCGCGTGATGCGCGAATATGCCGAGCAGGGCTACCAGCTCATCCTCGGCGAGGTGTTCGGCGTCGAGGATGAGGCGCGGGCCGTTGCCGCCGACTACCCGGAAGTCGCCTTCCTGATGGGTTCGTCCTTCCCGGCCGATGACTCGGTGCCGAACTTCGCGCCGTTCGACAACTACATCCAGGACGCCTCGTACCTGACCGGCCTCATCGCCGGCGCGATGACCAAGACCAAGAATATCGGCCTCGTGGGCGGCTTTCCGATCCCGGAGGTCAACCGCCTGATGAACGCCTTCATGCAGGGCGTGCGCGAGACGGCTGGTGACGACACCAAGTTCCAGGTCGCGTTTATCGGTTCGTGGTTCGATCCGCCGAAGGCCAAGGAAACCGCCTTCGCCCAGATCGACGCCGGCGCCGACATTCTCTACGCCGAGCGCTTCGGTGTGTCGGATGCCGCCAAGGAGCGCGGCGTTCTGGCGATCGGCAACGTGATCGACACGCAGTCCGACTATCCGGAGACGGTCGTTGCCTCCGCGCTGTGGGACTTCAAGCCGACGCTCGCCAAGGCGATTGCCGAGGTGAAGGCCGGCACCTTCAAGGCCGCCGATTACGGCGTCTACTCCTTCATGAAGGAAGGCGGCTGCTCGCTTGCTCCGCTCGGCACCTTCGAGGACAAGGTTCCGGACGAGGTCAAGAAGCTCGTCGCCGAGAAGGAAGCCGCGATCCGTTCCGGCCAGCTCGTGATCGAGATCAACGACAACGAGCCGAAGTCGAGCTGATAGCAACACTGTGCCTCCCGCGAGGGAGGCGCTATTTCATGGGCAGGTGGAGGAACAATCCTTCAGCCTGCCCTGTCCTTGACGGACAGCGCCCGCTGTCGACACATCTGCGGTCTCATGGCTGAAACTGTTCTGCGTCTCACCAACATCACCAAGCGGTTCGGCCCGCTGGTGGCGAATGATTCCATCTCGCTGGAACTCGCGGCTGGTGAGGTGATCGCCCTGCTCGGCGAGAACGGCGCGGGCAAAACCACGCTGATGAACATCCTGTTCGGCCACTATGTCGCCGACGAGGGCACCGTCGAGGCGTTCGGCAAGCTGCTGCCGCCGGGCGACCCGCGCGCGGCGCTCGATGCCGGCATCGGCATGGTGCACCAGCACTTCACGCTGGCCGATAACATGACGGTGCTGGAAAACATCGCGCTCGGCACGCAGAGCCCGTGGTCGTGGAAGCTCGACCGCTCGGGCGCCCGCGCGCGTATCCGCAAGCTTTCGGAAGATTTCGGCCTTGCCGTAGACCCCGACAAGACGGTCGCGCAGCTGTCGGTCGGCGAGCGCCAGCGCGTCGAGATCCTCAAGGCGCTCTACCGCAATGCGCGCATCCTGATCCTCGACGAGCCGACGGCGGTGCTGACCCCGCTCGAGACCGACGCGCTGTTTGCAACGCTGAAGATGCTCGTCGCCAAGGGCATGTCGATCATCTTCATCTCGCACAAGATGCATGAGGTGATGGCGGTCTCCAACCGCGTGCTGGTGCTGCGCGGCGGCAAGCTGGTCGGCGGGCGCGAGACGGCGGGCGCCACGCGCCAGGAGCTCGCGGCGCTGATGGTTGGCCAGGAAGTTGCCTTCCCGCCGGTGGAGGCCGTGCCGCGCGGCGAAGAATTGTTTTCGCTCGAGAACGTCTCGACGACACCGCGCGCCGGCGGCAGCGCGCTCCACAACGTTTCGCTCTCGCTTTATGGCGGCGTCATTACCGGGCTTGCCGGTGTGTCAGGCAACGGCCAGGCTGCGCTCGCGGCGCTGCTTTCTGGCACTGAGAAGCCGCTGTCGGGAAATATCCGTATCGCGGGGAGGGACGTTTCTGCCTGGTCGCCGCGCGAGGCGCTGGCCCGGGGCATCGCCCGCGTGCCGGAAGACCGTCATGCGGTCGGCTCGATCGGCGACATGTCGGTCACCGAGAACGTGATTTCCGAGCGCTACCGCTCGGAGCGCTTCAGCCGCCACGGCTTCATGGACTGGAAGGCCGCGCGCGCCTTTGCGGAAGAACTGATCCGCGACTACGACGTGAAGTGCCCGTCGCCCGACGCGCGTATCCGCCTGCTATCGGGTGGCAACATGCAGAAGCTGATCCTTGGCCGCGCGCTCGATCCTGATCCGGTCGTGATCCTTGCCAACCAGCCGACGCGCGGCCTCGACGTTGGCGCCGTCGCCTACGTGCACAAGAAGCTGCTCGAAGCCCGCGCCCGCGGCGCAGCGATCCTGCTGATTTCCGAAGACCTCGACGAGATTCTCAGCCTCTCCGATGAGGTGCGGGTGATTTTCAAGGGAAGGCTCTCCTCGCCCTCGCAGCGCGGCGAACGTTCGGTTCAGGAAATCGGCGAACTGATGGCCGGCCACGGCATCGGCGAGGCGGCGTGACGATGATGCTTTCGACCAACGACAATTCCCATTTGAGGCCCCGCCATGCGGCTTGAGCCAAAACCGGCGCCGACGCTTGTCGAGACCTTTGCCTATCCGCTTGGCGCGGTGGTGGTGACCTTTGTCATCGCCTCGCTGCTTGTGCTGGCAGCTGGCGCATCGCCCTTTTCCGTCTTCGCGCTGGTCGCCAAGGGCGCGGCGGGCTCGCGCTTCGCGATCATGGAAACGCTGACGCGGGCAACGCCACTGATCTTCACTGGTCTAGCCGTTGCGGTCGCCTTCCGGGCGAAACTCTGGAACATCGGCGCGGAAGCCCAACTTTACGCCGGCGCGCTGATCACCGTGGTGCTGGCAACCGGTGCGCTGCCGCTTCCCGCTCCGATCCTCATTCCGATCCTGATGATCGCGGCGATGGCCGCCGGTGCGTTGCTCCTGCTTGGCCCCGCACTTCTCAAGACCCGGCTCGGCGTCGACGAGGTGGTGACCACGCTGCTCCTCAACTTCATCATGCTGCTGTTCGTGTCGATGCTGCTCGAAGGCGTGCTCAAGGACCCGATGGGCATGGGCTGGCCACGCTCGCCAAAAATCATTGCCGATGCCCAGCTGCCGAAGCTGATCGCGCGCACGCGCCTGCATCTTGGCTTCCTGATCGCGATCGTCTCGGCGGTGGTCGTCTGGATCATCATGAAGAAGACGACGCTCGGCTACGAGATGCGCGCTGTCGGCCACAACGCGGAGGCAGCTCGTTTTGCCGGCATTCCGGTCAACAGTGTGCTGATGAAGACGGCGCTGCTGTCGGGCGGCTTGGCGGCGCTTGGCGGTTTCTCGGAAGTGACGGGCCTCAAGAGCAACCTGACGCTCGATCTGTCGCCGGGCTTTGGCTACACCGGCATCGTCGTTGCGATGCTGGCGATGCTCAATCCCCTTGGCGTGGTGCTGTCGGCGATCTTCGTTGCCGGCATCTTCGTCGGCGCGGACGCGATGAGCCGCACGGCGGGCGTGCCGTCCTACATCGCCGATGTGATGGTGGCGACGGCGCTGCTGACGATGGTCGTCGCGATCATGATGACAAGGTTCCGGGTGAGGTGGCGGTGATGACGAAGGCGTTTGCTATGACCACCCCGGTATCCGTCGCCCCCTCCGGCGCTTCGCGCCACCTCCCCCGTGAACGGGGGAGGATCAGCAGCGGTGACGGCGGATCCTCCCCTGCGAAGCGGGGGAGGGGGACCATGCGCAGCATGGTGGAGGGGGCAGCCCTATGATCGAAGCCTTCGACATTCTCCTGACCGCCTCGTTCTGGGTCGCCGCGATCCGCATCGCCTCGCCGCTGATCTTCGCCACCATGGGCGAGCTGATCTGCGAGCGCGCCGGCGTGCTCAACCTCGGCATCGAGGGCATCATGGTCGCCGGTGCGTTCGCCGGCTGGATCACCGTCTATCTCGGCGGCGATCTCTGGTTCGGCCTCGTGGTCGCGGCGCTGGCCGGCGCGGCCTTCGGCCTGCTGCATGCGACGCTGACGGTGCCGCTCGGCCTGTCGCAGCATGTCTGCGGCATCGGCATCACGTTGCTGGCAACCAGCCTGTCCTACTTCACCTACCGCCTCGTCCTGCCCGAAGTGACGTCTCCGCCGCGCATCGAGCCGTTCCAGCCGCTGCCGATCCCGGGACTTTCGGAAATCCCGGTCATCGGGCCGGCGTTGTTCAACCAGACGCCGCTGACCTACCTCGCCTTCATCACCGTCGCGCTGGTCGCCTGGGTGCTCTACCGTACGCCGCTTGGCCTTGCCGTGCGCGCGGCGGGTGAGAACCCGTCTGCGGTCGAGGCGCAGGGCATCAGCGTCACCGCCATCCGCATGGGCTCGGTCATCGTCGGCAGCGCGCTGATGGCGATCGGCGGCGCGTTCCTGACCATGTCCGCGTTCAACTCATTCTTCTTCGAGATGATCAATGGCCGTGGCTGGATCTGCATCGCGCTGGTCGTGTTCGGCTCCTGGCGGCCCGGCAAGGCGCTGCTTGGCGCGATCCTCTTTGCAGCCTTCGACGCCTACCAGGTGCGGCTGCAACAGCTGACCGGCGGCGCGGTGCCCTACCAGCTGTTCCTGATGATGCCGTTCGTGCTGTCGATCCTCGCGCTGGTCGTCATGGCCCGTCGCGCGACATATCCGAAGGCGCTTATGATCCCATACCAGAAAGGCGAAAGATGAGCTTCGACCTGATCGTCAAGAACGGTGTGCTGCCGGACGGCCGCACCGCCGACATAGCCATTTCGGGCGACAAGATCGCCGCGATCGAACCGAAGATCGAGGCGCAAGCCGGCCGCGTGATCGACGCGGAAGGCTCGCTCGTCACTCCGCCTTTCGTCGATCCGCACTTCCACATGGACGCGACGCTGTCCTACGGCATCCCGCGCATCAACCGCTCGGGCACGCTGCTGGAAGGCATTGCGCTTTGGGGCGAGCTGAAGCCGCTGCTGACGCATGAAGCGGTGAAGCAGCGCGCGCTCGACTACTGCGACTGGGCGGTGTCGATGGGGCTGCTCGCCATCCGCACCCATGTCGACACCTGCGACGACCGCTTGCTCGCGCTCGAAGCACTGCTCGAGGTGAAGAAGGAGGTCGCTCCCTATCTCGACCTGCAGCTCGTCGCCTTCCCGCAGGACGGCTTCTACCGCGACCCGACGGCGCGGGCGAACACGATCCGCGCGCTCGACATGGGCGCCGATGTCGTCGGCGGCATCCCGCACTTCGAGAGGACGATGGAAGACGGCCGCCGCTCGGTGACGGAGCTGTGCGAGATCGCGGCCGAGCGTGGCCTGATGATCGACCTGCACTGCGACGAGACGGACGACCCTATGTCGCGCCACATCGAGCAGCTGGTCTATGAGACGCAGCGCCTTGGCCTGCACGGCCGCGCCAACGGCTCGCACCTGACCTCGATGCACTCGATGGACAACTACTACGTCTCGAAGCTGCTGCCGATGATGGCGGAGGCGCAGGTTTCGGCGATCGCCAACCCGCTGATCAATATCGTGATCCAGGGCCGCCACGACACCTATCCGAAGCGCCGCGGCCAGACCCGCGTGCCGGAAATGCTGAAGTACGGCATCCGCGTCGGCTTCGGCCAGGACTGCGTGCTCGACCCGTGGTACTCGCTCGGCACCGGCGACATGCTCGACGTCGCCTTCATGGGTCTGCACGTCGCGCAGATGACCCACCCGGACGACACGCGCAAATGCTTCGACATGGTGACGGTGGAGAACGCCGCCATCATGAACCTCGAAGGCTACGGTCTCGAGGTCGGCAAGACGGCCAGCCTGGTGGTGCTCGATGCGGGCGATCCGGTCGAGGCGATCCGCCTGCGCGCCGAGCGCCTGGCAGTGGTCTCGAAGGGCAAGGTCGTCGCCGAGCGTCCGCGCCGCGACACCACGCTGACGCTGCCGGGTCGTCCCGCCAGCGTCAACCGCCGGCACAAGCTGCCGCCGGTTCTGGACTGAGAACTACACGCCGAGGACGAGCGCCCAGTAGCGGCGCTCGCCGCTGGCATCCGCCGTATAGGCAAGGCCGAAGCGGCGGAAGTTCGGATTGAGCATGTTGTTGCGGTGGCCGGTCGAGGCCATCCACATCTCGAACAGGCGGTCCATGCCGAAGCGGCCGGCCGCCACGTTCTCCGCCGACATTCCGCGAACGCCGTTCTTCTGCATGCGGGAGGCAAAGTCGCGGCCGAAGCTGGTCGTGTGAGCCATCTTGCCGGTCTGGGCCATGTAGGCCGACTGCTCAAGCGCCGCACGCTCCAGCTGGCCGTCGGGCGAGAGCGGCGACAGGCCGGCCTGTTCGCGGATGCGGCGCAGATAGGCGGCACCCTCGGACGATGCGCCGGCGCTGGAACCGGTTGGCTGTATTGTCGTGGTGCAGCCGGCAGCGGCGAGGAGTGCGGTTGCCCCAAGGCCGATCAAGACGGTCCGGCGGCTGGTGAGGGACGAAGAGGGGAAAGTGGTGGGGAGCGATGTCATGGGCGATGAAACTAACGCCGAAGATGGCAATTCGCGGGCGGCAGCCTCACTTGCAACCAATTCCTGCGCCGCTAATTTCCCGACAAGCTGACCATCTGCCTCTTCATGGGAGACGTTTCATGTTGCGCCGAGTTCTAGCTCCCGTTTTGCTGCTATTCCTAGCCGGCTGCGTGACGGCTGAGGAGCAGCGGGCGATGGACGAAGACACCTGCCGGTCCTACGGCTTCACGAAGAAAAACGATGCCTTTGCCGAGTGCTTGCTGCGGCTCGAACTCGACCGCCGCGCGGAGCGCCGCGCGAGCAGGGCGCAGCTCGAATACAGCCGGCCGTGGGTGATCTACCGGCCAGTGCCGGTGCATCCGCCGCATCCGCCCCGCCCGCCGCACCGGGATTAGGGCCAGTCGGCAAAGCCTGGGGTAGGAGCGTTGCGCCCTTCCTGCTGCAGGCTAGCTGCGATCTTGCGGTAGCGGCCGGGGGGCACGCCAATCATCCGCTTGAAGAAGCTCGAAAAGTGCGCCGGGTCATGAAAGCCGAGCGCATGGCCGAGCTGCTCGATCGTGAGCGACGAGCGCTCCAGCCGGAGCGCCGCCTCATGCGCCAGCCGCTCCGAGATCAGCGCCTTGGGCGCCTTGCCGATCTCCGAGGTGCAGATCGAATGCAGCCGGTCGGCCGAGATGCCGAGGGCTTCGGCGTAGCGCGCGACGGGCCAATGGCTGCGGAAGTTCATTTCGACCAGCTGGCGGAAGCGCTGCAGGATACCGGATTTCGCGCCGCTGCCGGAGGGCACAAGCTCCTCGCCGCCGGCAATGCGCAGCATCACCACCAGCATAATCCTGAGCAGCGCCGACAGCAGCAGGTGCGAGCCTTCAAGCGGCTGGCGCAGCTCGCGCAGGATGCCGTTGCAGCAGCGCTCCAGCGTGGCGGCGTGTTCGGCTTGGCCGGTGAGCGACAGGGCAAAGTTGCGATCGGCGAGCTGGTGCAGGCCAACCGACTCCGCCTGGTCGCCTATGGCCGCGATGACCAGCGGCTCGGAGGTCCAGCAGCGATAGCCGGTGGCGCCCGCATCGACCCTGAGCCGACCGGAGGCGAGGGTGCCCAGCCACAGGCACGCGGGCGCGGTGATCGTAAAGCGGCTGCCTTCCGTTTCAGCCTCGGCGCTGCCATCGGTCAGCAGAAGAAACTGCCGGCCAGAAGAATCCGGCTGCCGGTTGAACGACCAGCTGCGCGGATGAAGACTGCTCTCGACGCGTTCCGCCTTCACGCTGTTCGTCCGCCTCTCGGGAAGATCAATGCGGTTTGCTTATGCCCTTCATCTTCTTTCTGATGTGGGGCACCAGATTTCTACAAGAGATCGCCAGATTTATCCATATCAGTAGTGCTTTCCTTGTAGTTTGCTTCTAGCCGGTAGGAGCCTGTCCAGTTCAATGGACAGGAAGCCGGGCAGGGAGACCCGGCAAGGGGAGGCGAGATTTGAACGAGGCCGTGCGCGCCACGACCGCAGTTTCCGTTTTGGCTGAACGCTGCAAGGCGTCGACGGTCGCCGAAGCACGCCATATCGCCAACATTGCCGCTTCCACATTTCCCCGCTGGTCGCGCACTGCGCCCGAAGAGCGCCGTTTCATCCTCGAAAGAGCCGCGGAGCGCCTGCTGGCGCACGGCGACGACTTCATTCGCCTGATCTCCGCAGAAACCGGCGGCACGGCCGCATGGACGAGGCTGAACCTCAAGCTCGGCGCGTCGATCCTGCGCGAGGCAGCGGCGATGACCTCGCAGGTCGCCGGCGAGGTCGTGCCCGTCAACATGTCTGACACGCTGTCGCTGGCGCTGCGCCAGCCCTGCGGCGTGGTCTTGTCGATGGCGCCGTGGAATGCGCCGATCGTGCTGGCGACACGTTCGATCGCCTGGCCGCTTGCCTGCGGCAACACCGTCGTCTTCAAGGCGTCAGAGCTCTGCCCGCGCACGCACGAGCTCATCGTGCAGGTGTTTGCCGAGGCTGGTTTGCCCGAGGGTGTCGTCGGCATCGTCCACAATGAGGTCGATCACGCCGAGGAGATCGTCGAGGCGCTGATCGCGCATCCGGCGGTGCGCCGCGTCAACTTCACGGGTTCCACCCGCGCGGGCAAGGTGATCGCCTCGATCTGCGCCCGGCACCTGAAGCGTTCGCTGCTCGAACTCGGCGGCAAGGCGCCGCTGATCGTGCTCGACGATGCCGACATGGAGCAGGCAGTTGCAGCTGCCGCCTATGGCGCGTTCTTCCACCAGGGCCAGGTCTGTATCTCGACCGAGCGGCTGATCGTCCACGAGGACCTTGCCGAGGACTTCATCGACCGGCTCAAGGCGCGCGCCGAACGCATGACCGTCGGCGATCCGGATAAGCCGGAAGGCCGCATCGGCCCGATGATCTCTGAACAGGCGGCGAGCCGCGTGCGCGGCCTGATCGACGACGCCGTCACCAAGGGCGCACGGCTGGTGGTTGGCGGCCGGCAGGAGGGTGCGTGGCTCGATGCCACCATCCTCGACGGCATCACGCCCAATATGCGCATCTACTACGAGGAGACGTTCGGGCCAGTCGCCTGCGTCATCCGCTACGCCGATATCGACGAGGCGGTTTCGATCGCCAACGACACCGAATACGGGCTCGCCGCCGCGGTGTTCGGCCGTGACGTCGGCCGCGCGCTCGATGTCGCGCGCAGGCTCGAGACCGGCATCTGCCACATCAACGGCGCGACCATCAACGACGAGCCGCAGATGCCATTCGGCGGAGTCAAGGCCTCCGGCTGGGGTCGCTTCGGCGGCCGCGCCGGCATCGACGAATTCACCGAGCTTCGGTGGATCACCATTCAGAGCGGGAAACAGGAGTACCCGATCTGACGCATACCCGCGGAGAAATCCGCAACAGTTTTGGGCATTTCAACGGGAGGTAACGACATGCTGAGAAGGACATTCATCGCACTGGGCGCTTCGGTGGCCCTCGCGGGACTCACGGCGACAGGCGCGTTCGCGGAGGAGGTGCTGAAGATCGGCGCCAGCGCGCCGAAGACCGGCCCGCTCGCCGGCGGCGCAGCCATGACGCACTGGCCGAACGTCAAGCTCTGGGTCGACGAGGTCAACGGTGCGGGTGGTCTCGACATCGGCGGCACCAAGCACAAGATCGAGATCGTCGAGTATGACGACCAGACCTCCGCTGAGACTGCGATCCAGAACATCCAGCGCATGGCGACGGTCGACAACGTCGACTTCATCATCACCCCGTACTCGACGGGTATCAACGTCGCAGCCGCGCCGATCATCGCGCAGTACGGCTTCCCGCACATCACGACGAGCGCGGCCACTGACGGCATCGAGGACTTCGCCAAGCGCTGGCCGAACTCGTTCTGGATGCTCGGCAGCGCGACCCAGCTCGCCAAGGGCGCGGTCGAGACGCTGGTGAAGCTGCGCGACAAGGGCGAGATCGGCAACAAGGTGGCGCTGGTTCACGTCGCCGACGCCTTCGGCCTCGAGCTGGTCGGCGCCGCCAAGCCGGCGCTTGAGGAAGCCAAGTTCGAGATCGTCTACGAGGCTTCGTTCCCGCTCGGCACGCAGGATCTTGCGCCGGTTGTCTCGGCTGCCAAGGCCGCCACGCCGGATGCCTTCGTCGCCTTCTCCTATCCGGGCGAGACCTTCGCGCTCACCGAGCAGGCGAAGATCCAGAACCTCGAGGTCGGCGCGTTCTACACCGGCGTCGGCACCGCCTTCCCGCCGTTCGCAGGCCGCTTCGGCAAGTCGGCTGAAGGCATCCTCGGCATCGGCGGCATCGACATCGAGAACCCGAAGATCGCCGACTACATCAAGCGTCACACCGAGTCGGCTGGCTCGGGTCCGGACTTCTGGGCGAGCGCGACCACCTACGCCGGTCTGCAGATCCTCGGCCAGGCGATCGAGAAGGCCGGTACCAAGGACCGCGCTGCCGTGATCGAGGCGATCAAGTCGAACAGCTTCGACACGGTCATCGGCGAGGTGAAGTTCGTCAACAACGTCAACCCGAACGTCTGGACCGTTGGCCAGTGGCGCGACGGCAACTTCGTTGCTGTTGCCGCGGACGGCATGTCGGTCTCGGCCGAGCCGGTGAAGAAGCAGGGCTGGGAATAAGCCCCGCCTGAACACTCAAGACTTCCGGCGCGGGCGACCCGCGCCGGAAGATCCTATCGGTAGAAGAGTTTCATGCAGATCATCGTCACCGGCATATTGTTGAGCGGGACCTACGCGCTGATAGCGCTGGGCCTGACGCTCCAATACGGCGTCGCGCGCATCATGAATCTCGCCAATGGCGAGACGCTTGTCGCCGGATGCTTCATCGCCTTCTGGCTGTTCGCGTCGTTCGCGATCAATCCGATCCTCGGCCTGTTCATCATTGCCCCGCTGGCATTCGCCTTCAACTGGGGCATCTACCAGGTCGCGCTCAAGCCGCTGGTCGACCGCGCAAAGAACCGTGGCCAGCTTGAGGTCGATTCGATCCTCGCGACCTTCGGTCTGATGTTCCTGCTACAGGGCCTGATGATTTCGGGCTTCGGCGGCGAGTACCACTCCTACCAGTTCCTGTCGGAACGCTTCGAGATTTTCGGCAGCGCCTATGGCCTCAACCGCGTCGTCGCCTTCATCGCGGCGGTCGTGATTGCCGCGGTGCTGTACTACTTCCTCTACCGCACCCGCCTTGGCACCGCCGTGCGCGCGGTGGCGGTGGACCCCAATTCGGCGAACCTCGTTGCCATCGATGTCGCCAAGGTCGCAGCCGTCACCTTCGCGCTGGGCGGCGCGCTGACGGCCTGCGGCGGCGCGCTGCTGTCGACCTTCTACACCTTCAACGCCTCGATGGGCGTCACCTTCACCATGAAGGCGCTGATCATCGTCATCATGGGCGGTGTTGGCGACGTGCGCGGCGCGGTGGTGGCGGCGCTCATCCTCGGCATCGCCGAGACGCTGGTTGCGACTTACATCGACCCCGGCCTGACGATCGCCGCAACCTACACGCTGTTCATCATCATCCTGCTGGTGCGGCCGCAGGGCATCTTCGGGAGGCGCACGACATGAGCGAGCTTCCGTTCGGCATCACCCAGAAGGAACTGCGCATCGGCATCGGCATCGCCGTTGCCGCCGGCATCGCCGCGCTGCTGCCGCTGTTCGACCAGGGCTATTACCTGTCGCTGTCGGTGAACCTGATGCTCTACGCCGCTCTCTGCACGGCCTGGACACTGTTCTCGGGCCCGACGCACTACGTGTCGCTTGCCTCCGCCGCCTTCTTCGGTCTCGGTACCTATGCGGTGGCGCTGGGCGTCGAAAGCATTCCGTTCCCGATCCTGGTGGCGTTCGGCGCGGTAGCCGCAGCGATCCTCGCCGGCCTCGTCGGCGCCGCGACGCTGCGCCTCTCGGGCGTCTACTTCGTCATTTTCACCCTCGGCCTTGCCGAGCTGGTGCGCCAGGTCGTGACCTGGGCGCAGGCGAAGTTCACCGGCAAGACCGGCCTTTACGTCTTCACCGACTTCCGGGAGATGCACATCTTCTGGATGCTGCTCGCGCTCACCATCGCCATCTTCATCACCGGCTGGCTGATCAATCGCTCGCGGCTGGGCTTTGCCATGCAGATCATCGGCAATGACGAGACGGTGGCGCGCCACGTCGGCATCGACACCGCGCGCTCGAAGATCCTGCTGTTCATGATCTCCGGCGCCTTCATCGGCATTGCCGGCGCGATCTGCGCGCCGCGCTACGCCTACATCCAGCCGCCATCGGCCTTCAATCCGCAGATCTCGTTCCTCGTCGTCATCATGGCGCTGCTCGGCGGCACCAAGCGGCTGTGGGGCCCGCTGGTCGGCGTCGTGCCGTTCATCTTCGTGATGGACTTCGTCGCCGCGCGCCTGCCCAATCAGATGCCGATCGTGATGGGCATCGCCTTCCTCGCCATCGTCTACTTCGTGCCGAATGGCGTGACCGGCGTGCTGGAGAAGGCGCTGGCGAAGTGGAAGGCGCGCAATGCGCCCGCGCCTCAAGCGGTCGCGGACAAGCCGGCGGAGGTGCGCCCATGAGCCTCGCACTTTCCGTTCGCACCGTTCGCAAGCAGTTCGGTGGCCTTGTCGCGGTCAACAACGTCTCGTTCGACGTGCATGACGGCGAGTTGTTCGGCCTGATCGGCCCGAACGGTTCCGGCAAGACGACGATGCTGAACATGATCTCCGGCGCGCTGAAGCCGACGTCTGGCGAGATCATGCTCGGCCATGACCGCATCTCCGGTCTGGCCGCCCACCACATTGCCCGCAAGGGCGTGGCCCGCACCTTCCAGCTGGTGAAGGTGCTGCCCTCGCTCGACGCGGAGGAGAACATCATGGCCGGCGCCGTCTTCGGCCACCAGCGGCTTTGGGGCGAGGAGGCGAGATCGCTCGCCCGCCAGCTGCTCGAGCGCGTCGGCCTTGGCGGCCGCGAGCACATGCCGGTCTCGGCGATGACCTATATCGACCAGAAGCGGATCGAGCTTGCGAGGGCGCTTGCTTCGAACCCCCGCGTGCTGCTGCTCGACGAGTGGCTCGCCGGCCTCAACCCCAGCGAGCTGCAAATCGGCATCGAGCTCATTGCGGAGCTGCGCGCGGAAGGGCGCACCATCATCATGGTCGAGCACGTGATGGACGCGATCCGCACGCTATGCGACCGCTGCGTCGTCATGTCGAGCGGCGTGAAGATCGCCGAGGGCGGGGTGGCCGAGACACTGTCAGATCCGGAAGTCGTGCGTGCGTATCTGGGAGACGACGATGCTTGAGGTCAAAGACGTTTCCGTCTCCTACGGCCGCCACCGCGCCCTGCAGGGCGCGAGCCTGAAGGTCGAGAAGGGCGAGATCTGCGTCATCCTCGGCGCCAATGGCGCCGGCAAGTCGACGCTGCTCAAGGTGATTGCCGGCATGGTGAAGAGCGAAAGTGGCTCGGTCATCATGACCGGCAAGGACATCACCCACCTCAAGGCGCACCAGATTGTCGAGGAGGGTATCGCGCTGGTGCCCGAAGGCCGCGGCATCTTCGGCGACCTGACGGTGGCCGAGAACCTGCAGCTCGGCGCCTTTGCGCGGCGCGCCCGTGCGGGCGAGACCGCGACGCTGGAGCAAATCTACCGCCTGTTCCCGCGCCTTGCCGAGCGCAAGACGCAGATCGCCCGCACCATGTCGGGCGGCGAGCAGCAAATGGTTGCCATCGGCCGCGCATTGATGTCAAAGCCCGACATTTTGATGCTGGACGAGCCGTCGCTCGGCCTGTCGCCGCTGCTCTCGCAGGAGCTTTTCCGCGCGCTGGCGGAGGTGGCAAAGACGGGCGTGGGCATCCTGCTCGTCGAGCAGAATGCGCGCCAGAGCCTCAAGATCGCCCAGCGCGGCTACCTGATCGAGAACGGTCTTGTCACCGGCGAAAACACCGCTCAGGCGCTGATGAACGACCCCGCTGTCATCAGCGCTTATCTTGGCGGCGCAAAGGCTGCGGCCGCAACGCCGAAGGCTGCCGCAGCAAGGCCGAGGTTCCAGCTTCCGGCGGCCCTGCGCCTGCCGCTCAGCGTGGAGGCGCTTGGCCGCGCGGTGGGAGCTCTGGCCGCCCGGGCAGGGCGAATCCAGTGGGCGTTCATCCGCGCCCTGCGTCGTGACGCGCCGCCGCCGTCCGCCTTCGTCGGTCGCTACGACCCGAAGGCGATCCCGGACCCGTGGAAGGAAGTTGCGACCGAGGAAGTTTCGCGTCCCGTCATTGCCGCCGCGCCGCTCAGCGTCGCGCCCAATGCGCGGCGTTTGGGCGAGAACGCGAGCGACTTCGCGGCCCGCGCTTCCGAGCGGCTCGCCGCGCACATCGCCGCGCGCAGGCTCACCGCAAAGCGTCCGAGCGCCTTCGACAAGCCGTTGGTGGCGCAGCCCGAGCCGCAGGCGGCTGCTGTTCCCGCTGCCGCTCCGGTCCCGCGTAAACCTGCGGAACCTGTTGCGCCGAAGCCGGAGGACGTGGCGCCACCCAAGCCGAGCCTGATCGGCCACAATAGCGGCGGGTTGCCCATTGATGATGAGGACATGCCGACCGCAGCCAGCCACCCGCAGAAGGTCGACCAGCCGGTGAAGTTGTCGCCGGCGGATCTCGCTGCCCGCGCGGCCGAGATTCAGGCGGCCTACATCGCCCGTCGCCGCCAGGGCTTGGGGCATTTCGCGCCGGTCCCCGAATACCGCGCTTCCATCGCGCCGGCTCCCGCCACGGCCGAGCCGCCGAAGCAGCCGCCGCAGCCGCAGCCGGCCCGCCCGGCCGCAGATGCCTTTGCCGACATGGGCGCACGCGCGGCCGCCCGGCAGGCCGAGCATGTCGCGCGTTTGCGCGGCAAGGTTGCCAAGGCCGCGCAGGTGCCGCTATGGCAGCCACCTGAACCGCGACGGATCGAGGCGCCGGCAGAAGGTGCCGATTCCGCTTCAGCGGGCGGCAAGAAGCCCGTGGTGGAAGAGCCGGCGAACAATGCGGTCGCGGAGCTCGTGTCGCGGGCAACCTCGATCCAGGCCGCGCATGTAGCGAACAAGCGCAAGGGGCTGACGGCCTACACCATTCCAACGCAGCCGTCGCGGACGCGGCCGGCTGCCCCCGAAACGGACCCCGCAAGGGGGCGAGAAACACTGAGCAAGGAGGCCTGACACATGGCTCGCGTATTCGAAGGCATGTATATCGGCGGCGGGTGGACCGGCGCGAAGAAGACATTCAAGGACTACAACCCGGCCGACGGTTCGGTCTGGGCCGAGGTTCCGGATTGCGGCCGCGCCGAGACAGCAGCCGCGATCGAGGCGGCGCAGGAAGCGTTCCATGAATGGTCGCAGCTGCCGTTCTCCAAGCGCGCCCACTATCTCCACAAGGCCGCCGAGATCTGGGAGCGCCGCCGCATGGAGATCGTCGACGCGATCCAGGCCGAGGGCGGCGGCTGGTTCGGCAAGGGCATGTTTGAGACCGGCTACGTGACCGAGGTCTTTCACGCTGCGGCGGCTTCCGTCTGGAATCCGACCGGCGAGGTGATGCCGTCGGAGTATGGCAAGATCTCGATGGCCGTGCGCCGTCCGATGGGCGTCGTCTCCGTCATCAGCCCGTGGAACTTCCCGTGCATCCTGACCGCGCGCGGCTTCCTGTTCCCGCTTGCCGCCGGCAACACCATCGTCCTGAAGCCGTCGGAAGAAACGCCCTATCTCGGCGGCCTGCTGTTTGCCGAAATCTTCGAGGAAGCCGGCCTGCCGAAGGGCGTCTTCAACGTCGTCACCTGCTCACGCGACAACGTGCAGGAAGTCGGCGACGAGCTGATCGAGCACCCCTATGTGAAGGGCATTTCCTTCACCGGCTCGACCGCCGTCGGACGCCAGGTCGCGGCCAAGGCTGGCGCGCACCTCAAGAAGTGCTGCGTCGAGCTCGGCGGCAAGGACTCGCTGATCGTTCTCGATGACGCCGACATGGAACGCGCCACTCAGGCGGCGAACTTCGGCTCCTTCATGCACCAGGGCCAGATCTGCATGTCGGTCGAGAAGGTTCTCGTCCACGAGAAGATCTTTGACGAGTTCCTCAAGCGCTTCGTCGAGCGCGCCGCCCGCCTCAAGGTCGGCGACCCGACCAAGAGCAAGGAGCACATCATCGGCCCGCTCATCAACGACAAGCAGGTCGGCAAGGTGCGCGAGCAGCTCGAGGATGCGATCGCCAAGGGAGCCAAGGTGGTGCTGGGCGGCAAGATCGACGGCCGCTTCGTCGAGCCGACGATCCTGACGGGCGTCACCCCGGACATGAAGCTCTACCAGGACGAGACCTTCGGCCCTGTGGTGCCGGTCATTCCGTTCCGCACCGATGACGAGGCAATCGCCATTGCCAACGACACCGAATATGGCCTGTCGGCTGGCGTGATGAGCCGCGACGAGGCGAGGGCGCTTGCGATCGTCAACCGTCTCGAGACCGGCAACTGCCACGTCAACTGCTCGTCGGTGAACGATGAGCCGCACGTGCCGTTCGGCGGCTTCAAGGCCTCTGGCTCCGGCAAGCATGGCGGCCGCTGGTCGCTGGAGACGTTTACCGAGACCCGCTGGATCACGCTGGACCGCGGCGGCCGTCCGTTCCCGCCGGTGTTCTAAAGCCAGAGAGGCTGGCAGGGCTGTCCGAGAGTACTCGGCCCGCCCTCCAGCAAGCGCGTGGAGTATTGCATTGAGAGAAGGCCCGGGCCGATTGTTCCGGGCTTCTTTTTTTGACGTCGTCTGGTGGGGGCTGGCTCTCGCATTGTTGCCCCTGGTATCCGAGGCTGGTGGTTATCAGAAACGTTCCGGCATGGATCCTCGGGTCGAGCCCGAGGATGACGATGGGAGGCTTCGCAAGCGAGGTCTGGCGCTCGTGTCGCCCCCTCCGCCGCCTTCGGCGGCACCTCCCCCATAAATGGGGGAGGATCCGGGGTTGAGGCTTTCGAGGCTAGGATTGTACCTGCGGCGCTGGAGGCAGGCGCTCAATGAGGTGTCGTCAGTAAGCCGCTATTGCTGACAAGAGAAACTCATGCCCGAGGCGGGGGTAGGCCCCTTCCGCAATCACTTCCTGGCGTTCCGCGACAGATGGGGGGCTTGCTTCTCGCTCAACCTTTTCCCCCGGCACGCCCTCGGGATCCTCCCCCGCGCGCGGGGGAGGTGTCGCCGAAGGCGACGGAGGGGGCTCGCGGAGTGCGGCGGTTGCCGGCAAGAGGTGCCCATCTCTGCCGATGTAAGGTGAAGCGCGGAGCTGGCGTAGCGCGGGCCTGCGGCACTTTCGGATGGACCACGTGCTCAACCGGCGCCGTAGCGTTGTTTCACCGTTCAGGCATGGCAACTGTGTTTGTCAGGCGAAAGCTTTGCCGTCCCGGAGCATGGCGTTGAGCACGGTGACGAGCTTTCGGGCGACGGCGATGATGGCGACCTTCTTCGAGCCGGAGCGCCGGGCAATGGCACT
>Ga0180222_1001495_pt1 | contig 23902 bp, 24 predicted proteins | sample eDN5th37CKraftOP_FD_151336 | JGI IMG/M metagenome (GOLD analysis project Ga0180222, IMG submission 151336) | Enriched Organic Plus compost microbial communities from Emeryville, California, USA - eDNA 5th pass 37_C Kraft OP (version 2) (version 2) ...
TGTCCAGCGCGAAGGTGAGGTCATTCGTCAGCAGCGCGTAGAAACGGAAGGCGCGGCTCAGGGCATCGCCGAGGGTGCGGCTGAGCGTGGTCAGCTCGCACATGAGCTGGAGCGAGCCGATCGGCACGGGATGCGCGGTGAGGCCCCCGAACTCGTCGCCGAGCAGCATCTTGGCGTTGCGCGAGATCGCGGCCAGCTCATGTTCGCCGAACCGCTCGCCGTCTCCTGTCCATTCCGGGCAGAGCTGCGCGCGCGTCAACCCTTTCGCCTCGGCGCTCTCCAGGAAGGCGCGGGCATAATGATCGATCAGGGCGTCTGCCGCCATGTCCGGTCTCCTCTCCCGAAACCCCGCCGCCCCGGACTTGTCCGATGATCCCGGTGGCAGCCGAATCGGAATCTAACGATCGTTCGTTAATATGAAAAGGGCGGATGCGATTCCGTCTCTGGGGCGTTCGCGCGGAAGCGTCCATCGCCATTGCGCGCACGCGGCCCGCGCGGAAGGAACCGGCCCACCCCTCCTTCGGCAGGGCGGGCGCTCCGATCGCCAAGGGGCAGCTCGCGCCACGCGTCATTGCTTGCCGCGGATGATGACGGACTGGCTGGCGGTGGCAAGCAGGGTCCCGTCCTCGGCGAAGAGGTGCATCCTGCCATGCCCGAAACCGTCCGCCGCGCCGTTCAGGGCCACGTCGCACAGCACCCATTCGGTCTCGACGAGGGCGAGGAAGCGCATGCAGTTGTCGAGGCTGTTGACCACCAGGTCGCCCTGGTCGCGAGCCAGCGCGTTGCCGATCGACGCGGGAACGAAATCGCCCATGACCGCCAGCATCGGCCGATCGATCGGATCGCCATGGCTCGGCCGGATCCACAGGATCGCGCGGCCGTCCGCCTGACGATCATTGTCCCACCCCTTTGCCACCCGCACCTCCAGCCGGGAATGGAGATCCTCCGGCGCGCGGGCCCATCCGATTGTCGCCATCGGGCAGGCTGTCGGCCGCGGCACCTCGGGCGGCCGCGCCCATTGGCGGCGCGGGCTGTTCGGCCGGGCGCCGAGCGAGAGCGCCGCGCCCAATATCTCGCGTTCGCCGACATGCGCCGACGCCCGCGCCTGGGTGGTATGCCGTCCCTCGACCAGCGGCGTCACCGCGATGTCGAGCATGCTGCCGATCGGCGCATAGCTCAGATATTGCGAGGTGGCCCATATCGTCGCGCGGCCGAGGCTCCGCTCCGCCGCATCGATGCAGGCTCCCAGGCCGATCCCTCCGAACAGGAAGCCGTCCGGCCCGCCGACGCATCGCCACGGCGCCGCCCGCAGGCGCCAGGCCCCTTTCGCCGCGCCGGGTTCCAACGCGAAATAGCCCGCCATCGACACTCCCTTGCCGCCCCTCCTTGCCGCACGCTCCGATCGAATCTCAGATCGAGCGGCCGATCAGTTCCTTCATGATCTCGCTCGTCCCGCCGTAGATCCGCGTCACGCGCGCGTCGCGGAACAGCCGGGCGATCGGATACTCGTTCATGTAGCCGGCGCCGCCATGGAGCTGCAGGCAGGCATCGATGATCTGCCACTGCGTCTCGGTATGCCAGAGCTTGGCGGCGGACGCCTCATATTGGTCGAGCGTGCCGGCGATATGGCGCGTCAGGCACCAATCGACATGGGCCCAGCCGAGCTGGAGCTTGGTCTTGATGTCGGCGAGGACGAAGCGGGTGTTCTGGAAATCGAGCACGCTCCGCCCGAAGGCGCGACGCTCCTTCACGAAGCGCACCGTCTCGTCATAGGCGCGCTGGGCGCTCGCCTGGGCGGCGATGGCGACGGTCAGCCGCTCCTGCGGCAATTGCTGCATCAGATAGACGAAGCCCTGGCCTTCCTCACCGATGCGGTTGGCGACGGGCACGCGCACGTCGGAGAAGAAGAGCTCGGACGTGTCGGCGCTGTGCTGGCCGATCTTGTCGAGGTTGCGGCCCTTGGTGAAGCCCGGCCGGCCGGCCTCGACGAGGATCAGGCTGATCCCCTTGGCACCCGCGTCGGGATCGGTCTTGGCGACGACGATCACGAAATCGGCGTTCTGGCCGTTGGTGATATAGGTCTTCTGGCCGTTGATCACATAGTCGCCGCCGTCGCGCCGCGCGCTCGTGCGGATGCCCTTGAGGTCGGATCCGGCGCCGGGCTCGGTCATCGCGATGGCGGCGATCGCCTCGCCCGTCACCATCTTCGGCAGCCAGGCCCGCTTCAGCGCCTCGTCGCCATAATCCAGGATATAGTCGCAGGCGATGTCGGTGTGCAGGTTCAGCCCGGCCGAGGAGCCGGCATAGTTCAGCTCCTCGTTGACCACCGCGATGAAACCGTAATCGAGGCCGAGGCCGCCATATTGCTCCGGCACCTGCGGGCAGAGCAGCCCCGCCTCGCCGCAGCGCAGCCAGAAGGCGCGATCGACGATCCCGTCCGCCTCCCACCGATCCAGATTGGGGTGGAGTTCCCGCTCGAACAGCTTGCGCACCGCCGCGCGGAACTGGTCGTGCTCGGCTCCGAACGCTGTCCTGCGGCTCAATTCCAGCATATGTCCTCGCTCAGCTCAGGAATGAAGGAGATCAGGGGGGCCGCTCGGGCGTCCTGCCACGGCTCGCGGCGGTCCCGCTCGCCCCCGCTCGGCCATGGAAAGCCGTCGCCCGCTGCAGGCCATGTCCAAAGCCGACCGACGGACGCTGAAAAAGAGGACATGACCGCGCCGGCTCCCGGTCAGATCCTGAGCACGGTGCGGATGCCGCGCCCGGCACGCAGATCGGCGAGCGCCGCGTTCACCTCGCCGAGCGGCCGCTCGCGCGTCACCATCGGCGCGAGGCGCAGCAGGCCGGCGCGCCACATCTCCAGATAGCGGGGATAGTCGCGCGGCGCGTAGGCGGCGCCGACGTTGCAGCCGAGGATGCGCTTCTCCTGGCCGATCAGCTGATTCGGGGAGACGAGCCCCAGCCGGTCCTCCGCCCGGAAGGCGCCGACGAGGATGATCGCGCCGCCCGGCATCGTCGCACGCACGCCGAGAGCGACCAGCTCGGGCGATCCTGCCGCGTCGAAGGCATGCCGCACGCCGGGGCCGCCGGTGAGCGCGCGCACCGTGCGCACCACGTCGCAGCCGGCTGGATCGATCACGTCGGTCGCGCCGAAGGCCAGCGCCGCCTCGCGCCGCGCGGCGATCGGATCGCTGGCGATGATCCGCGTCGCGCCCGCGATCCGGGCGCCCTGCACGATCGCCTGGCCGACGCCGCCGAGCCCCATCACCAGCACATGGTCGCCCGCCTCGACGCGAGCGGTGTTGAACACCGCGCCGACGCCGGTCTGGATCGAGCAGGCGAGCAGGCATGCCTGGTCGAGCGGCGTATCGGGCGGCACCGGCACGACGCCGGCGGCGTTGAGCACCGTCATCTCCGCCCAGCCGCCCATGCCGTTGCCGCGGAACACCTCGCGCCCACGCCAGCGGAACGGCGTCGTGCCGTCGGCGAACAGCCCGCTCATCCAGATGCGCGCCTCGTCGCAGCAGGCCGGATTGCCGTTGCAGCAATAGGTGCAGCGGCCGCAGGCCGGCATCGGCGTCAGCGCGACCGGATCGCCCGGCGCGACGTGCGATACGCCTTCGCCGACGCGATCGACGATCCCCGCCGCCTCGTGGCCGACGATGATCGGCAGCTGGTCGCCGAAGCCGCCCTGCAGCGTGTGCTCGTCCGAATGGCAGACGCCGCAATGGGTGATCCGCACGCGGACATAGCCGGGGCGCGGATCCTCGACCTCGAGGTCGTCGACCACCTCCAGCGGGGCGCCATGCGCGGTGGCGATCGCCGCGCGCATCAGGCGCGCTGGAACTGCATGAATTCGACGACCACGCCGTCCGGATCCTCGACGCAGAAGACCAGGAAGGGCTGGCCCGCCATCACCACGCGGCACGGCTCGCTGTACGGCCGGTGCCCGGCCGCGATCAGCCTCGCGTGCATCGCCGCGGCGTCGCGCACCTTGAGCGCGATGCGCCCGACGCCCGGCTGGGCGAGGCCGGTCCGCGCCGGGCCGCGCTGCACGGGCGCGCTCCATTCGACGATGTCGAGCCGGGTCGCGCGCGGATCGTCGCCCGCCGTCATCAGCACCGCGCGGCCGGCGAGATCGTCGGGCAATGCCAGGGGCCTGGCGAGCCCGATCTGCGCGAAGTCCGTCGGAAGGCCGCCCACCTCGGCGCTGAGGTCGATCGACCGGGTGAAGCCGATCAATTCGTAGAAGGCGATCGTCCGCTCGAGGTTCGTGCAGTTGAGGTTGATATGATAGATCTGCAGCAGATTGGGCTTCTCGGCCTCGGCCATCGCATTTTCCTTCGTTCTGGCACCCTCCCCTCGGGCCGGCTCTCAACCCGGCGCCAGCATCTGGTCGACATAGGCCGCCATCCCCGGCGGGAAGGGCGGATAGGCGGCGGGCGCGCCCGCCGCCGGCTCCAGCGCATCCTCCACGATCCCGCGGCCGTTCGAGAATTCGCGGAAGCCGGCGCGCCCGCCGAGCCGGCCGATGCCGCTGTGGTTGGATCCGCCGAACGGCAGCGTGCCGACATTGGCCTGCACCGCCACGGCGTTCACCGCCGTCGATCCCGCGCGGGTATGATCGATATACCAGTCGGCGGCCGCACGATCGCGCGTGAAGATGTAGAGGCCGAGCGGATTGGGCCGCCTGGCGATCTCGGCAACCGCCTCCTCGCGCGAGGCGAAGCCCTGCACCGTCAGCACCGGGCCGAACACTTCCTCGTTGAAGATCTCCATCGTCTCGTCGACATTCTCGAGCACGGTGGGTGCCACGAAACGCGCCGCGACATCGGCTTCGCCGCCGAGCGCCAGCGTCGCGCCCTTGGCGAGCGCATCGTCGATCAGCCCCTTGATCCGCGCGGCATGCCGCTCGTTGACGATGCGCGGCAGGTCGGGCGATGCCCGGAACCCCTTGCCGTCGGGATCGAAGAAGGCGGTGATCTTGGCCTTCAGCGCCGCGACGAAAGGCGCGCGCACGCTTTCGTGCACCAGCACATAGTCCGGCGAGAGGCAGACCTGCCCGGCGACGAGCTGCCGGCCGAAGCCGATCTTCGCGGCGGCATCGTCGAGATCGGCGTCCCGCTCGACGATCACCGGATTCTTGCCGCCCATCTCCAGGGTCACGCCGGCGAAATGCTTCGCCGCCGCCTCCATCACCAGCCGGCCGACGCGATTGTTGCCGACATAGCAGACATGGTTGAACGGCAGCTTCAGCAGCGCCTGCGCCGTCTCCGGGCCGCCGGTGACCACCGCCACGTCGTCGGCCAGGCCCGCCCTGGCGATCACCTCGGCGACGAGGTCGGCAGAGAGCGGCGCCAGCTCGGAAGGTTTCAGCACCACCGCATTGCCCGCGGCGAGCATTGTCACCAGCGGCGAGAGGCTGATCAGCACGGGCGAGTTCCAGGTGGCGAGGTGCAACACCACGCCCTTGGGTTCCCAATGGATATAGCCGCGCCGTCCCATCAGCGACGGCACCGGCTCCACCTCCTCGCGTTCCATCCAGCCCGCGAGCCGCTCGGAGACGAAGCCGATCTCCTCCTTGAGCGGCAGCAGCGCGAGCCGTCCGTCCATGCCGAGCTCCCTGAGCCCCGCCTCGCCGATCTCGCCGCGCAGATCATAGACCGCCTGGTAGAGCCGCCGCAGCTTGGTGATGCGCTGCTCCGCCGAGGTGCGGGCGAGTTCCGGCGTCCGCGCGCGCAACCGGTCGAACAGGTCGCGGAACGCCTCCTCGTCCGCGCTCATGCCGTCTCCATGCATCCGTTCCTCCTCACATCATGTCCGGAATGGCGGGCTGGCGCCGTGCGAGCATGTCCTCATAGCGTTTCCGGATGGCGTTCTTGGTCCGCTCTTCGAGCGGCAGGATGTAGAAATCGTCGCGCAGGATCGATTGATAGACCTCCTCGGCAAAGTCTTCCGGCCGGGTGAGCGGCACTTCATGGCCGATCAGGTTCCGCATCGCCGCCTGGAACTCGTCGACGTTGTTGATGCCGCCCCCGGCGCGCAGCTGCGGATCGGCGTAGCGGTCCTGGACATTGCGATGCGAGCTGAACAGGCGCGTGTCGACGACATGCGGCCCCGGAAAGAGGATCGCCGCCTTCACCTTCGATCCGGCGAGCTGGAGCTGGTATGCCAGCACCTCCATCAGCGCGATCAGCGCCGCCTTGGAGGCCGAATAGGCGGCGCCGCTCGGCGGGAAGACGATGCCGGCGCCCGAGGATGTGGCGGTCATCAGCGCCTCCTCCTCCTGCGCGGTCAGCACCGGCATGAAGGAGAGGATGCCGTTGAGCGGGCCGAAGAAGTTGACGTCCATCGCCCAGCGGAACGCGTCCTCGCCCGTCTCCCAGATCGTCGGTCCGCCGCCGCCGCCGACCCCGGCATTGTTGAAGACGAGGTGGACCTTGCCATATTCCGCCAGCACGGCGTCGCGCAGCCCGTCGACCGCCGCGCGTTGCGATACGTCGGTCAGATGGCCGAACGCCGCGCCGCCGGCCTTGCGCACCTCGGCCACCGCCTCGTCGAGCGCGCCCTGCTCGATGTCCGCGAGCGCGATCTTCGCGCCCGCGCGGGCGAGACGCAGCGCCAGCTGCTTGCCGACCCCGCTCGCCGCTCCGGTGATGACAGCCACCCGCCCCTTCAGATCCCGCATCCGGCCGCTCCCCCGCTCCGATCGTCCGCCGATCGAGACTCGACCAGCCTACCGAACGAACGTTCGTCAGGTTTGCGCACCCTCGCAATGGCCTCGATCAGAACTCCGGTCCAGCGCGCCTTCTATTCCGGCGAAAGGGCGGGGGAAGCCGCGGCTCGCGCATGATCTGGAGTTCGGACGCGGCGACGGTGCGGTGATCGAACCGACGCGGACGGGCGGTGAGGCGCCGGCCCGAGAATCCCGATTCCCGATGAGCGGGCCCGTGGCGTCGATCGGCGCGCCGCGCGATCCGGCGAAGCGGGCCGGCCGGCAGGCCAATGCACCGTGGGTGAAGCTGCAAGCATTGTGGCTTGCCGGAGGGGCGAGAGGCCGGCCCTAAGCTGGCCGCCGGTCCATGGCGACGCTCGCCCGCAAGCGTATCGGCGAGGAGAAATGGCGGCAGGGCGAGATGATGCTCGGCCATGTCCGCTTCTCGGTTAGCGACATCTATGCCCTGCCCGACCCGGCCAACCTTGGGCTTGCGCTCGCCGCCACCGAATCGATCATCGACGAGATAGAATTGGCGCCCGGCGCATTTTACCGCACATTTGCCGCAGAAGGTGCTGCGATGCGGCTTATCTCAGGAGGCAAGAATGGCTGATTTGCTGGCCATTGGAGTTGGAGCGGGTGAAGGGAATCGAACCCTCGTCGTAAGCTTGGGAAGCTTCTGCTCTACCATTGAGCTACACCCGCGCCGCGAAGCCTTCGCGATAGCGCGCCGGACTTTCGCCTGCAAGCCGCATGATGGCGGCCGCCATCATGCGGCGGCACGCCTATTGGGCGATCAGCCGGCCGATATCCTCGCGCCGGATGAGCACGAGGTCGCGCGGATTGGCCGGGGGCGCATAGTCGGGAAAGCGATCGACGACCACGCTGGTCGGAAAGTTGAACGGCGGCTTGAACAGATCGATCCGCCGGAAATCGCCGGTGACGATGTTGCGGTTGACGACGTCCGGAGCGGTGTGCGTCGTCACCAATATATAGGGAATGGTGGATCGGGAGAAGTTCTCCAGCGCGGTGAAGATGTTCTTGTAGGACAGGTGGAACAGAACGTCGCGGCACAGCCAGAGATCCGCCTCTGGGAACGGGTCGCTCATGATGTCGAAGACGCGGAAGCTCGCCTTTTCGCTCGGGCAGTTCGCCCGTGCGGTCTCGACCACGCCCGGCACGATGTCGCCGCCGATATAGTCGATGTCGTGCTGCTCGAGAATGAGCCGCATCCAATGGAGATCGCCGCACGGCGCATCGAAGAGCGTCTGGAGCTGGTGGCGGCGCATCAGTTCGGGAAGCTCGCGGCGGATATGCTCGGTCTGGCTCATGCTCGAGCCCATGCCGCTGACGCTTTCCTTGTCGCCCCAGTAGCGACTGTCGAAGATATGCTCGAAAACCTTGCGATGATCGTAGCGGCCGAAACGGGCGGCGCGGCCCAATCTACGTGCAATCGATGCAACTGAGACCATGCGAAACCCCCACGCTGTGCTTGCCGAAAGTCATGGACAATCGCTGACGAAGTCAAGCATGTCGTTGTCGGTCATTCTATCGGGATGATCAAGCGAGGCAAATCCGGGACGGCCGGAGACGGCCGCTCATGTGTCGCACGGAGGCCCGGGAGATGGCCGGGGGTGCGGGATTGCCTTGACGCGCGCCGAAGCGCTAGCAGCGGAGAGGCCGGCAAGCCATCAGAAGGGGTCGAGCGATGATCAGCGAATGGAGCGTGATCCGGCGCGCCGAAACGCCGCGGGCGCTGATCGAGCTGTGCCACGGAACCTGGCCGACCCCCAACGAGCTGGTGCGCCGCGAAGACCGGCCGACGCTCAGCCTGGACATGAACAACGCGCCGCAGGCGAAGTTCGGCTGCTATCGGGATGTTCCGCGCGCCGACTTCCTGCCGATGGGCGCCCTCATCTTCCAGCCGGCCGGCACCCGCCTGCATTCGCGCGGCTCGGGCGGCACGCAGAGCTTCCTGCGCATCGGCTTCCGGTCCGATGCGTTCGAGGACGCCGGCGCGCTCACCCCCGATCACCACGATCCCGCGGTGCAGCGACGGCTGATGCATGTCGAGCCGCCGGCGATGCTCGCCTTCGCCCGGCAAATCGTCGCGGAGCTGCGCACGCCCGACATGGGCTCCGACTTCCTGCTCGACAGCCTGGCGACGATGCTTGCCGCCGATCTCGGACGCTATCTTTCCGGCGCGCGCGGCGAGGCACGGCCGCGGACCGGCGGCCTCGCGCCCTGGCAGCTTCGCCGCATCGCGGAGCGGATCGGCGACGAAGGCGCGCCGCCGCCCGGCATCGCCGAGCTGGCATCGCTGCTGCGGATCAGCCCGCGTCACCTCGCCCGCGCCTACCGGGCCTCGACGGGCGGCACGCTGAGCGAGGCGGTCGGGCTTGCCCGCCAGCGGCGGGCGGAACGGATGCTGCGCGCCGGCGGCCGGCCGATGGCCGATGTCGCCGCGGCCCTCGGCTTCGCGAGCGCGAGCAGCTTCTCGACCGCCTTCCGGCGCCGCGCCGGCTGTTCGCCCCAGCAGTTCGTCCGCCGGCTGCACTGAGCCGTCATTTTCCGGCTCGCCGCAATCCATGTCCGTTCCGGTAAAGCCGGCGGCTTGCCCGGCGCCGGGGCCGCGCCCTAACTAGCCGCCCATGCGCGCCGTCTATGAGCGCGCCCATGAAGGGAAGGAGCCGAAGCGATGCAGGACAGCTGGCCCACGATCCGTTTCGATTTTTCCGGCGCCGCCGTTCTCGTGACCGGCGGGACGAGCGGCATCGGCGCCGCCATCGCCGGCGCCTATCGAGCGGCCGGGGCGGAGGTCACCATCACCGGCACGCGCGGTTCGGCAAGCGACTATGACGAGGATCTGTCGGGGTATCGCTATCTGCAGCTCGATATCGAGGACCGCGCCAGCATCGATGCCGTGGCCGCCGCCGTCGACCGGCTCGATATCCTCGTCAACAATGCCGGCTTCGCCATGCCGAGCATCGGCCTCGACGAATATGATCCGGACATCTTCGATCGTGCCGTGTTCATGCATCTGAACGGCGGCTACCGCATGGCGCGGCGGCTGGTGGACAGGCTGGCCGGGAGCAAGCTGCCGGGCGGAGCCTCGATCGTCGGCATCGGCTCCATGTCGTCCTATTTCGGTATCGAGATCGTGCCCGGCTACGGCGCGGCGAAGACCGGGCTGATCGGCCTCACCCGCGCGCTCGCCGTCGCCTGGGGGCGGCGCAACATCCGCGTCAACGCGGTCGCGGCCGGCCTCACCGAAAGCCGCATGACCGCCGCCACCCTCGCCAACCCGGCCTGGGCGGAGCCGACGCTCCAGCGCACGCCCGCGGGCCGCCTCGGCGTGCCGGCGGACATCGCCGGGCCTGTCCTGTTCCTCACGAGCGCCGCCGCATCCTGGATCACCGGCCAGACGCTGCCGGTCGACGGCGGCTTCACCGTTGCCGGCTGACATGGCCATGCAGGAGGACGACCGGCCGGGGCCGGACCATATCCGCGGCGTGTTCGAACGCTATGCCGCGCTGCTCACCGCCGGCGATACCGAGGGGATCGTCGCGCTGTTCGCGCCCGACGCGGTGGTGCGCGATCCGGTGAACGGCCCGGCGCATCGCGGCCATGCCGCGATCCGCGCCTTCTACCAGGGCGGCTTCGACGCGATGGGCGGCGGGATCGAGATGACGCTCGATGGCGCGGTGCGCATCGCCGGGCGCTACGGCGCGGCGCCGTTCGTCGCGCGCACCGTCCATCACAGCGAGCTGCTCTGCACCGACACGCTCGACGTCATGCTGTTCGATACGGACGGGCGGATCGTCTCGATGGACGCCTATTGGGGGCCGACAAACTTCCGCACGGGATGAAATGCGCGCGCTTGCGGGTTGAGCGAAGCGCCGTCCCGCTTTATCCCGCTCGCCCATGCTCAAGCTCTTCATCGGCAACAAGGCCTATTCCTCCTGGTCGCTGCGCGGCTGGCTCGCGGTCCGGCAGTCCGGCCTGCCGTTCGAGGAGATCGTCGTCCCGCTCTATGACGAGGATTGGGACAAGCGGCGCGAAGGCGACGAGTTCGCGCCCTCCTCGGGCAAGGTGCCGATCCTGTGGGACGGCGACACCGTGGTGTGGGACAGCCTGGCGATCATCGAATATCTCGCCGACCGCGTGGGGCGCGAGCGCTTCTGGCCGGCCGACGACGCGGCGCGCGCGATGGCCCGGTCGATGGCCGCGGAAATGCATTCGAGCTTCGCCAATCTGCGCCGCGAGCATTCGATGAACCTACGGCACCGGCTGCCGCCGCAGCCGCTTAGCGAAGGTGTCCAGCAGGATGTGACGCGGATTCTCGAGCTGTGGGCGCAGGCGCGGGCCCGCTTCGGCGGCACCGGCCCGTTCCTGTTCAGCGATTTCGGCGCGGCGGACATCATGTTCGCGCCCGTGATCACGCGGTTCGTGACCTATTCCATTCCGCTTCCCCGCTTCGCCGTGGCCTATTCCGAAGCGGTGCTCACCCATCCCTTCCTGCAGGATTGGCTCGCCGCCGCGCAGGAGGAGCCATGGGTGATCGAGAAGTTCGAGCCACAGGCGGTTTAGGCGCGCAACGGCCAAAAGCACGTCATCCCGACGGATGTCGGGATGATGGTTTTCATCGGGCAGCCGATATTCTAGGCGAAGCCATGTCCGCGATCGATCCCCTCGACCTCACCCGCCGCCTGATCGCCTGCCCCAGCGTCACGCCGGCGGATGCAGGCGCGCTCGACGTGATCGAGCGGGCGCTGGTCGCGATCGGCTTCGCGGTCCATCGCTTCACCGCGGGCGAGGCGCCGGACGGGCCAGTGCAGAATCTGTTCGCGACGCGCGGGTCGGGTGGACGTCATTTCGCCTTTGCGGGCCACAGCGACGTCGTGCCGCCAGGAACCGGCTGGACCAGCGATCCGTTCGATCCGGTGGTGCGCGGCGATCTGCTGCACGGGCGCGGCGCGGTGGACATGAAAGGCGCCATCGCCGCGTTCATCGCCGCGGCGGAACGCACGGCCGCCGAGCCCGGCATGGTGAGCCTGATCATCACCGGCGACGAGGAAGGCCCGGCGACCTACGGCACCGTCGCGCTGATCGACTGGATGGCCGCGCGCGGCATCCGGCCGGACTTGTGCCTGGTGGGCGAGCCGACGTCCGAGGCGCGGCTGGGCGATGTCGTCAAGATCGGCCGGCGCGGCTCGGTCAACATGTGGATCGACGTGCCGGGAACGCAGGGCCATGTCGCCTATCCGCAGCTCGCCGACAATCCCGTGCCGCGGCTGGTGCGCATCCTCGACGCGCTCGACCGCTGGACGCTGGACGAGGGCAATGACTGGTTCCAGCCCTCCAATCTCGAGATCACGGATGTCGAGACCGGCAATGCCGCGACCAACGTGATCCCGGCACGCGCCGGTGCGCGGCTCAACATCCGCTTCAACGATCTGCAGCGCGGGCAGGCGCTGGTCGATCATGTCCGCGCCGTGGTCGAATCCCACGCGCCGGCGGCGCGGCTCACCGCCCGCATCTCCGGCGAGGCCTTCCTCACGCCGCCGGGCGCCCTCTCGACGCTGGTTTCCGATTCGATCCGACACGTCACCGGCATCACGCCCAGGCTCTCGACCAGCGGCGGCACTTCGGACGCGCGCTTCCTGTCGCGCATCTGCCCGGTGGTCGAGTTCGGCCTGCCCAACGCCACGATGCACAAGCTCGACGAGGCCGTGGCGATCCCCGATCTCCACCGGCTGGCCGACATCTATGCGGAGGTTATCGTCCGCGCGCTGCGCGGCTGAGCGCTCGGGCGCCGGCCCCGGGCGCGGGCCTTCCCCCTTCCCGATCAGCCCCGGCGATCGCGGCGGCGCAGCACGAGATACAGCGCGCCGCTGCCGCCATGGTGGGGGTGGGCGCCCCGCACCGCCGCGATGTCCGCGGCGTGGCGGGACGCGGCCAGCCAGTCGCCCACGGCGGCGCGGATCGCCCCGCGGCGAGGGCCTTCGCCCTGCTGCGGCCGGGGCTTGCCGGTGATCAGCAGGATCAGCCGCCCGCCGCACGCCAGCGTGCGCGCGATGCCCTCGTCGAGCGCCGCATAGGCGCTTGCGAGCGTGTGCCCGTGCAGGTCGATGACCGCGTCGGGCGCGACGGTGCCGCGGCGCAGCCGCCGGTCCCAGCCGCCGTCGAGCGTTTCCCCGGGGACGACCTTCGCTGCCGCGGCAGCCTGCGACGCGGGCGGAGAGGGCGGGCGCCGTGCTGCGGCGGTCCTGCCGGTTGCCGGCGACGCGTCCGGCGGCTGCGGGATAGCGCTGCGCCTGCCGTCGAGCGGGCGGACCGTCTCGATCACCCGCCGCCAGAGCGCCGCTTCGTCAGGGCCGAGCTGCCGCCCCGCCACCGCCGCCGCCCTTCGCCCGCGCCACGCTGCCGATCGGGAGCAGGATGGTCGCCTGGCCGCGCGAGGCCATTCCGCCGGCGATGGTGCGGGCGGTATCGCCCGCGCCCCAGAAGGTGTCGACGCGATTGGCACCCTTGATCGCGCCGCCGGTGTCCTGCGCGATCCAGAGGCCGGTCGCCTCGCTGCGATCCATCGCCAGCCACACCGGCGCGCCGAGCGGGATATAGGCCGGATCGGCCGCGATCGAGACACGGCCGGTAACGGGCACGCCCAGGGCGCCGAGCGGCCCGGATCCGACGATCTCCTTGAAGAAGACGAAGCTCTTGTTCTGCTCCATGATCGCGGTGCCGCCGTCCGGCTCCTGCCGCAGCCGGGCCATCACGCCCTGCATGGTGGCCGCGCCCGCCGCCAGCATGCCGCGATCCTTCATCCATTTGCCGATGCCGACATAATCGCGGCCGTTCTGGCCATCATAGCCGATGCGCATGATCGTGCCGTCCGGCAGGCGCAGGCGGCCCGATCCCTGCACCTGGAGGAAGAAGAACTCGATCGGATCGGCCGCCCAGGCGATCTCCAGCCCCTGCCCCGCCAGCGCGCCGCGATCGATTGCGGCACGATCCAAATAGGGCACGAGCATGTTCCCCGAGAGCCGGCCGCGGATACGCTTGCCCTTGAAGTCGGGCGAGAAGAGACCGAGGTCGACGTCGATCAGATCCGGCGGCCTGCGGTAGACCGGAACGGTGAAGCCGGGCCGGCGCACCCGGGAGCCGAGGATTTCGGGCTCATAATAGCCGGTCGCATAGGCGCTGCCGCCGCCGATCACCGCCGTCTCGAAATAGCGCGCGAAGAAGCCGCGTGCGTCGCCGTCCGGCCAGGAGGCCGCCGCCGCGCATGCCGGCGCCCAGTCCGCCGCCACGGTGAGGCCGCTCGCGTCGGCGCGCGTGGTGAGCGCGGGGCAGGACAGGCGGAACGCCGCCAATGCCGCGCGCGCGCCGTCGGCGGTGATGGGCAGGCTCGCGACGCTCGGGCCAGGCTGCACGCCCGCGCCGCGCGCGTTGGCGCCGCTCGCCGCCGGCACCTGCGGCAGCGGCGCCGTCGCGGGGCCGTGCGCCGGTGCCGGCACGGCATCGGGAAGCACCATCGGCAGCTTCGGCGCGGCCGGCGCGCGCGAGCCACCCGATTCCGGGCTCGACGGAACGACGACGTTGCCGCATGCGGAAAGGAACAGCGCGGCGCCGAGCGCCGCGTAGCGCAGCGCCGTCACGCCGCCTCGTCGGTCTCGACCAGAATCCAGTTGGGATCTTCGGCGCGCACGTGCCGGCTGAACGTCCACAGATCATGCGTCGGCACGGCATCGCTCAGCGAGCCGGCGACGACATTGCCGTCGGCATCGCGCGTCACCGCCGCGATGTCGGCATCGAAGCGGACGGTGATCACCGCCATCTGGCCGTCGAGCCGCGCCGCCTCGATCGAGGCATTCTCGATCGCGACCAGCCGGTTCTCGAGGACATGGCCCGCGGCCTCGCGGTCGGCGATGGCGCGGGCGAAGGCCTCGCGCACGTCGCCGTCGACGAGGCGCGCCAGCTCGTCCTCGTCGCCGCGCCAGAAGGCTTCGAGGATCATCCGATATGCCGAGCGCGCGCCCTCGAGGAAGCGCCGCACGTCGAACAGCGGATCGGCGGAGACGATCTGGCGGATGCCCTCCATCGCCGCGGGGGTGATCGCGGCGTCCACGGGCGCGGCAGGCTGCGGCGCCAGGTCGGCGATCGGCCGGCTCACCGGCGCCGGCTGCGCGGGCGCCTCGGCCGGCTTCGCGATCGGCTGCTCATGCCCGGTGCGGCGGCCCAGCACGCTGAACAGCCGCAGCCCGACAAAGAGCGCAACCATCGCCAAAATGATGATCTCGAACAACCAATCCTCCGAACGAACCAACCGTACATAGGGAAATCGACGCCAGGTTTCAAATGGCCCCGATCCCCCCTTGCGCCGTCCGGTCGCGCCTGTCCGCCGATGCGTCGCCCGAGCCGTCTTCGATTCGCCGGAAATCCGCCGCGGCCGCCCTGCCCGAAGGCCGAGGCCGGCCCCGCGCGGCGATCACCGGACGTGAATATTGCCCACGGAGCCGAGCAGCCCGAACGCCTGCAGCAGCCAGAGAATGACGAAGATGACCACCACCGCGTTCAGGATGGTTTTGATCGAGCCTGCCATCGGAATGTAGGTGTTGACGAGCCAAAGCAGCACGCCGACGACGATCAGGACGATGATGATGCTGATCAGGGACATCGGGCTTCTCCAGACCGGCGCGCGCCCTTCGCTGCCGTAACGAAAGCATCAACCCGAAGGCCGCGCCAAGGTTCCGCCCCGCGCCCTGCCCGGCCGTCGATACAATTTGCGACAATTTCACCGGCCACCGGACAAAATCGTGCGACACGGCGGCGGCATCTTCCCTTTCGACGCCGATCGAGGCGTCTCGATAAGGGAGACAATCGATGAAGAAGCTGATCCTCGCCGCGCTCGCCGCCTCCGTCGTCGCGACGCCGGTGTTCGCCGCGCCCTATGATCACCGCTCCGGCCCGCCGCACCATGTCGTGGTGAAGAAGAAGGTCACCACGGTGAAGTACCGCAGCTGGCGCAAGGGCGATCGCTTCGATCGCCATTATGCCCGCGACTACCGCGTGATCGCCAATCCGGCGCGCTACCGGCTCCGCCCGGCGCCGCGGGGTTATCGCTGGGTGCAGTCGGGCAACGACGCGGTGCTCGTCGGCATCGCCAGCGGCATCGTCAGCGCGGTGATCGCCAACAGCATCCGCTGATCATGGCAACCCCCGGCCGCTCGGGCCGGGGGCTTGCGCCGCCCGCCGGGTCAGCCGGCCTCCGTCCAGCGGCCGGCGTCGTCCTGCTTCCAGAAATGCCGCTCCACCGCCTCGCGGCCGGCCAAAGCGCGCCAGGCGGCGCGGGCCGCATCGATCGTGGCCGAATCGAAGAAATGGAAGGCGCGGTCGAAGCCCAGCGCCTCCTCGCGCCAGCGCCCGTCCACCAGCGCGATCGAGCGTGCGGCGTTGAGCGGCACCGTGCGGCTGCTCAGCAGCACCGGCTGGTCGGCTTCGCCCTCCTGTCCGGCGAGGCCGTGCGGCAGGAAGCTGTCGGGCCGGTAGTTCCACAGATGCGCGTCGAGACGCGCGAGCAGCCCCTCGTCGTCGGCCACGACGAGCAGCCGTCCGCCCGTCTCGACGACGCGCTCGGCGATGCGCGGCAGGGCGCGTTCGACGGGCGTCGCGGCGAGATGGTAGAAATCCACGCGCACCGCGCCCGCCCGCTCCTCAGCGCTCGAAATTGTCCGCGACGAACCGGTCGAGCAGCCGCACGCCGAAGCCGGTCGCGCCCTTGTCCCAGAGCGTGCCGGGCTTGGCGGCCCAGACCATGCCGGCGATGTCGAGATGCGCCCATTGCACCTCGCCCTCGATGTAGCGCAGCAGGAACTGCGCCGCCGAGATCGAGCCGGCGTCCCGCGGGCCGACATTCTTCATGTCCGCGATCGGGGATTCGATCAGCTTGTCATAGGCATCGGAGAGCGGGAAGCGCCACAGCGCGTCGCCGGAAGCCTTCCCCGCCGCCAGCAGCTGGTCGGCGAGGACGTCGCTGTTCGAGAACAGCCCGCCATGCTCGTGGCCGAGCGAGACGATCATCGCCCCGGTCAGCGTCGCCAGGTCGATGATCGTGCGCGGGCGATAGCTGCGCTGCACCCAGGTCAGCGCGTCGCACAGCACGAGCCGCCCTTCCGCGTCGGTGTTGATCACCTCCACCGTCTGGCCCGACATGGTGGTGACGATGTCGCCCGGGCGCTGCGCCTTGCCGTCGGGCATGTTCTCGACGAGGCCGCAGACGCCGACGACATGCACCTTGGCGCGCCGCGCGGCGAGCGCGCGGATCGCGCCCGCCACCGCGCCGGCGCCGCCCATGTCCCACTTCATGTCCTCCATCCCCGCCGGCGGCTTGAGCGAGATCCCGCCGGTATCGAAGGTCACGCCCTTGCCGACAAAGGCGAGCGGCGGATCGCCGCTGTCGTCGGTGCCGTTCCAGCGCAGCACGAGCAGCCGCGCCGGCCGGGCCGATCCCTGGGCGACGCCGAGCAGCGCGCCCATCCCCGCCGCGCGCATCGCCTCCTCGTCGAGCACGCTGATCTCGACGCCGAGCTCGCGCATCGGCAGGCAGCGCTCGACGAAGCTTTCCGGATAGAGGATGTTCGCCGGCTCGGACACCAGTTCGCGGGTGAAGCCGATGCCCTGCGCGAGCGCATCGAGCGGCGCCCAGGCCTGCTCGGCGCCGGCGGGCGCGCCGACGATCACGATTTCCTTGAGGCTCGGCCGCGATTTCTCGGGGAGCTTCGTGCGATAGACGTCGTGGCGCCAGCCGCGCAGCACCGCGCCGAGGGCGATGTGCGCCCCCGCGGCGGCATCCGCCGACGCGCCGGAAAGATCGACCGCCAGCACCTCCTCGCCGGAAGTCAGCAGCCGCGAGGACAGCGCCGATCCCAGCGCCTCCCACGCCCTGGCGTCCGGATTGCCGCCGACGCCGGCGATCAGCGTGCGGCGCGCGCCGCCCTCCTCCGGCAGATAAAGCTCGAGAACGCCGCCCTTTTCGCCCTCGAACCGCGCCGCGCGCGCGGCATCGGCCGCGATCGCGGGCAAGCGCGGATCGAGCGGCGCGCCTGCGGCGAGCGGAAGGGCGAGGACGTGGGGGCCGGACGGGCGCGTATCGGAAAAACGGACCTGCATGGAAAGGTAAACCTCCTGAGCGAGGGACAGGCTTTAGAGCGGAATGCGCGGATGCGAAACCGTCGCCGCTCGCACGGATGGATTTAGGGCGGTGCGCGCGTTTGGGAATGGCCGGCCGTGAGAGGGCGCCGCGCCGGGCCGATCTTCCGGCCGCCCGATCCGCAAATGATTGCAGGGCAGCGAGACTGATGCGATAGGCGGGGGCTGCTTCATAGGGTGGCTCGCGGGGACATGTGATCAGGGTTGGTTTGCTTTGCCTGTCCGCTCTGCCGCTGGTGATGTCCGCCGCCGCGGCCGCTCGCGCGCAGGATCTCACGCGTCCCGAGCCCCCCGTCGCCCCGGTCACGGATACGCCGCCGCCCGCGGACGACCAGCAGGTGACGTTCAGCGCCGACACGCTGACCTATGACGACAAGGCCGATGTGGTGACCGCGTCCGGCTCGGTCCACATGCTGCGCCAGGGCAACGAGCTGCACGCCGATACGGTGTCGTGGGACCGCAAGACCGGAGAGGTCCGCGCGATCGGCAACGTGGCGATCCGCAGCCCCAACGGTGACATCGCCTATGGCGACAATGTCGAGCTCAAGGACACGCTGAAGGACGGCGCGGCGGACAACATGCTGCTGGTGCTGGAAAATGGCGGACGGATCGCGGCGGTCCACGGCACGCGGGTGGACGGCGTCTCGACGCTCGACCATGCGGCCTACACGCCCTGCGCGGTGGTGAGCGCCGAGGGATGCCCCAAGACGCCGCTCTGGCAGATCACCGCCGTGCGGGTGGTGCACAATCCGGCGAAGCACCGCGTCTTCTACAAGAATGCGACGCTCTCGCTGCTCGGCGTTCCGATCCTCGCGCTGCCCGGCATCTCGCACCCGGACGGCAGCGGCGGCGGCGGCCCCGGCCTGCTCGTGCCGGACATCCAGTATAACAAGACCAACGGGCTCGAGCTTGCCCTGCCCTATTATATCAAGCTCGCGCCCAACAAGGATCTGACGATCACGCCGCATCTGTTCACCGGCGTGCTGCCGGCGCTCGAGGCGAAATATCGCAGCCTGCTCTCCTACGGCGCCTATCAGATCGGCGGGATGATCACCTACGGCACCCGCCTGCCCGCGACCACGATCACCGATCCGGACGCGCCGGCGCCGACGGGCTCACGGGCGGTGCGCGGCTATATCGACGCGAACGGCACCTTCCAGCTCGGCAGCGACTGGACGCTCACCGGCGCGCTCCGGCTGACCACCGACCGCACCTTCCTGCGCCGCTATTCGATCAGCAATGACGACCGGCTGCGCTCGATGCTGATGGCCGAGCGGATCACCGCCGACAGCTATCTGTCGATCGCCGGCTGGTACGTGCAGACGCTGCGCGCCGGCGATCCGCAGGGGCAGCAGCCCTTCGCGCTGCCCGCGATCGACTATCGGCTGCGGCTGCCCGACAAGATCCTCGGCGGCCAGGTCCAGGTCCAGGCGAACAGCCTCGGCATCATCCGCACGGCGGGACAGGACACGCAGCGCGCCTTCGCGAGCGTCGAATGGAATCTGCGCACCATCACCCCGCTCGGCCAGGAGCTGACGCTGACCGGCTTCGGGCGCGGCGACGTCTATCACACCAGCAACACCGCCGCGACGAGCGCGGACATCTATCGCGGCCTGCCCGGCTGGCAGACGCGCGGCATCGCCGCCTTCGCCGCGGACGTGCGCTGGCCCTTCGCGGGCGAGCTGTTCGGCGGAACCCAGGTGCTGGTGCCGCGCGTGCAGATCGTCGCCTCGCCGCCGACCAAGAATCTCGAGATTCCGAACGAGGATTCGCGGGCGTTCGACCTCGAGGATTCGAACCTGTTCGCGCTCAACCGCTTCCCCGGCTACGATCGCTGGGAGGACGGCAACCGCGTCACCTACGGGTTCGAGTGGAACTATGTCCGGCCGCGCTTCTCGATCAGCACGGTGATCGGGCAGAGCTACCGCCTCACAAACAAGCCGTCCCTGTTCCCGGTGGGAACGGGGCTGACCGACCGCTTCTCCGACATCGTCGGGCGCACCGAGATCCGCTATGGCAGCTTCCTCGGCCTCATCCACCGCTTCCGGCTCGACAAGGATTCGCTGGCGCTGCGCCGGAACGAGATCGACGTCACGCTCGGTTCCAAGCAGACCTATCTGCTCGTCAACTATCTGCGGCTGAACCGGAATATCGTCGCCGGCATCGAGGATCTGCGCGATCATGAGGAGATCCGGCTGGGCGCGCGCGTCGCGATCGACCGCCACTGGTCGGTCTTCGGATCGACGGTGGTCGATCTCACCAGCCGCAGCGAGGATCCGCTGTCGATGGCAGACGGCTATCAGCCGGTGCGGAACCGCCTCGGGGTCGAATATGAGGACGACTGCTTCGAGTTCGGGCTGACATGGAAGCGGGATTATGACCGGACCGGCGACGCGCGCGCAGGCAGCACCGTCCTGTTCCGGCTGGCCTTCAAGAATTTGGGCCGCTAAGCGTGCGTTAAGCCGGGATGGGGGATGGCGGCCCGCAGCATGCGCGCGGGCCGCGTGAGCATATGGAGCAAGAGTGATCGTAGAATCGAAGCGTATCCCGCGGCTGGGCAAGGCGGCCGTCATGGCTTCCGCTCTGCTGGCCGCGACCGCAGCCATGGCACAGAGCGTCGGCGACGACGATGATGCGACGCCGTCGGTAGGGCTCGACCTGCCGAAGGACCTCACGGTGTTCGGTCACGCCGATCCCAACGTGCACAAGGCGACGGCGATCGTGAACGGCACGATCATCACCGACACCGACGTCGATCAGCGGCTGGCGCTCGTCATCGCAGCCAATGGCGGCAGGATTCCCGAGGACGAGAAGCAGCGGCTGCGCCTGCAGGTGCTGCGCAACCTGATCGACGAGACGCTGCAGATCCAGGAGGCCCGGGCGAACGACATCCGGATCTCGCCGGAGGAAATCCAGCAGACCTTCGATCGCGTTTCGGCCAACTTCAAGCGCAGCCCCAACGATTTCGCGGCCTATCTGCGCGAGAAGGGATCGTCGGAAGCGTCGATCAAGCGCCAGATCGAGGGCGAGCTTTCCTGGAACCGCCTGCTGCGCCGGCGTGTCGAGCCCTTCGTCTCGGTGAGCGACGAGGAGGTGAAGGCGGTGATCGATCGGCTGAACGCCGCCAAGGGCGCGCACGAATATCATGTCGCCGAAATCTATCTGTCGTCGACCCCGGAGACGCAGGCGCAGGTGCTCGCCAACGCGCAGCGCATCGTCGAGCAGGTGCGCAAGGGCGGCTCCTTCGTCGCCTATGCGCGCCAATATTCCGAGGCCTCGACCGCGGCGGTGGGCGGAGATCTCGGCTGGGTGCGCGCCGCGCAGCTGCCCGACGCCCTCGCCCAGGCCGTGCAGACGCTGAGCAACGGCCAGATCAGCGATCCGATCAGCGTGCCCGGCGGCTATTCGATCGTCGCGCTGGTCGATCAGCGCCAGGTGCTCACCTCGGATGCGCGCGACGCCGTGCTCAGCCTGAAGCAGATCTCGATCACCTTCCCGCCCAACCTCACCCAGACGACCGCGGCGCCGAAGGTCGAAGCCTTCGCCAAGGCGGTGCAGGGCATCCAGGGATGCGGCAAGGTCGAGGAGGTCGCCGCGCAGATCGGCGCGGAAGTGGTGCAGAGCGATCAGATCAAGGTTCGCGATCTTCCGCCGGCGCTGCAGACCATGCTGACCAACCTTTCGATCGGCCAGGCGACGCCGCCCTTCGGCTCGCTCCAGGAAGGCATCCGCTCGCTCGTGCTGTGCGGCCGCGATGATCCGCAGGTCGCCGAAGGGCCGTCCTACGATCAGATCTACAATCAGATGCAGGAGGAGCGGGTGAACCGCCGCGCGCAGCGCTATCTGCGCGACCTGCGGCGCGACGCGGTGGTCGACTATCGATGAGCGTGCCATGGGCCGCGTGAGCCCGCTCGCCGTCTCGCTCGGCGATCCGGCGGGGATCGGCCCGGAAATCGTCGCCAAGGCCTGGGAGCGGCGCGAAGCGGCCAGGCTGCCTCCCTTCTTCGCGGTGGGCGCGACCCGCTCCATCGAGGCCGTGTGGCAGGGCCCGATCGTGCGCATCTTCGATCCTGCCGAGGCAGAGAGGCATTTCGACAAGGCGCTGCCGATCATCGAGGTGGTCGATGCCGCCGCGATCATTCCGGGCGAGCCGAACATGCCCGGCGCGCGCTGCTCGCTGGATTCGCTGGAGCTCGCGGCCGGCCTCGCGCGGTCCGGCACCGCCGGCGCGCTGGTGACCGGGCCGGTGAGCAAGGCGCAGCTCTACGCGATCGGCTTCAATCATGCCGGCCAGACCGAGTTCATCGCCGAACGCTGCGGCGTCTCGCGTGAGAATGTCGCGATGATGCTGGCCGGCCCCACGCTGCGTACCGTTCCGGTCACCACCCATGTGGCGCTGCGCGACGTGCCCGATCTGCTCACCGTCGATCTGATCCTGGCGAAGATCCGCACCACGGACCGCGGGCTGCGCCGCAACTTCGGGATCGCTGCGCCGCGGCTCGCCGTGGCGGGGCTCAATCCCCATGCCGGCGAACAGGGCGCGCTCGGCCGCGAGGAGATCGAGATCGTCGTCCCGGCCATCGAGCTGGCGCGCGAGGAAGGGATGGACGTGAGGGGGCCGCTGGCCGCCGACACCATGTTTCATCCCCGCGCGCGCGCGGCCTATGACGCGGCGATCTGCCTCTACCATGATCAGGCGCTGATCCCGCTCAAGACGCTGCACTTCGACGAGGGCGTGAACATGACGCTCGGCCTGCCGATCGTGCGCACCGCCCCCGACCACGGCACCGCCTTCGAGATCGCCGGCAAGGACCGGGCGGAACCGGGGGCGATGATCGCCGCGATCGCGGTGGCGGGCGAATGCGCCATGTTCCGCGCGCTGGAGGGATGAGCGGGCCGCTCGGCGCATTGCCGCCGCTGCGCGAGGTGATCGCGCGCCACGGCCTGGCGGCGAGCAAGGCGCTGGGCCAGAATTTCCTGCTCGACGGCCAGCTGCTCGATCGCATCGCGCGCGTGCCCGGCCCGCTCGACGGCGCGACGGTCTACGAGGTGGGGCCGGGCCCGGGCGGGCTAACCCGCGCGCTGCTCGGCGCCGGCGCGCATGTCGTCGCCGTCGAGCGGGACACGCGCTGCCTGCCGGCGCTCGCCGAGCTCGGCGAGGCGGCGGAAGGCCGGCTGCGTGTCATCAGCGGCGACGCGCTGGCGGTCGACGAAGCCGCCGAGGCCGGACCGGGCGCGCACATCGTCGCCAACCTCCCCTACAATGTCGGAACCGCGCTGCTCGTCCGCTGGCTGACCGGCGAGGCCTGGCCGCCCTGGTGGCGCTCGCTGACCCTGATGTTCCAGAAGGAGGTCGCCGAGCGCATCGTCGCCCGCCCGAATACCGGCGCCTATGGGCGCCTCGCCGTGCTCGCCCAGTGGCGCAGCCGCGCGCGCATCGCGATGACCGTGCATCGCTCCGCCTTCGTCCCGCCGCCCAAGGTGATGTCTGCGGTGGTGCATATCGTGCCCGCCGAACAGCCAGAGGGCGTCGCCGTCCGCACGATCGAGGCGCTCACCGCCGCCGCCTTCGGCCAGCGCCGCAAGATGCTCCGTCAGAGCCTCAAGGCGCTGCCCGGCGCGCTCGCGGCGCTGGAGCGCGCAGGGATCGATCCCGAGCGGCGCGCGGAAACGCTCTCGGTGGACGAATTCGTCCGGATCGCCCGCCTGGCGCAGGCGTGATCCGCGCCCGGCCGCTGGAAGCAATCCCCCCGCCCATGTCAGCCTTGCGGTCATGGAGCCGATCACCCGCTACACCCCCGCCCTGATCCCGGTCGCCAGGACGCTCGCCGAGCGCGGCGCGCTCGAACGCGACCTCGCCGTCGCCTTCGGCGTGCATTTCAAGACGATCCGCGCCTGGAAGCAGGCGCATCCGGACTTCGCCGCCGCCTGCCGCATGCCGCCCCACGTCGCCGACGCCGCCGTCGAGCGCGCCCT
>Ga0180222_1001496_pt1 | contig 23898 bp, 21 predicted proteins | sample eDN5th37CKraftOP_FD_151336 | JGI IMG/M metagenome (GOLD analysis project Ga0180222, IMG submission 151336) | Enriched Organic Plus compost microbial communities from Emeryville, California, USA - eDNA 5th pass 37_C Kraft OP (version 2) (version 2) ...
CCTTTTTGTCCTTGATATGATCATACTTGTCGCTTTCGAGTTCACGAATGAAATCGCGTGACGTGTTGGTATCCGGCACAATGGCGTTTTTGAATTTGCCAATCTTTGCTTCATGGGCGTTCCGACCGTCAAAGAACACGACTTCATCGCCATACTTTTCGACCATTTCATGCACTTCATGCGGTTTGATATGTTTGCCACCGCCGACGACACCATTCTCGTCTACCTCGTACTCATCGTCAGGCGCACGAAAACCGACCAGCTCTCGGCGATGTTTCACGCTCATACGCGGAAAATGCTCGCGACCTCCATCAGACCATTTGAATACAGTATCTTTGAAGCCAGGATATTGTTTTGTTGCTTTGATGTATTTTTTCAAGTCTTCAATATCACCGCCGACGGTACCGTTCAACCCATGCTTGCTAACGAGTATGCGGCCACGCAGATTCAGGCTGTCACACAATGTTTTTTGCCATAGCTTCACTGCCTCAGGATCACTGAGCGGTGTAAATTTGTAATATAGCAGAATCTTTTGCACCTCTGTATTGTACCACACTTATCATTTACAACTCTAGATATATGTGCCATAATCAAAAAATCTATGAAAACTCATGAAAAGGAACGAAATTCTTTTTTTCGGCGTGCTGCTGAACTCGGTTTCATTACACTCGTTATTTTCGCCATAGGAACGGAGGTTACACCATGATGAACAAAAACTCAGCAAAAAATGTTGATGAATATATCGCATTACACGACGGTGAAACTCGCAAGCGTCTCGAACAGTTACGCGAGCTTTTTCGAAAAACACTGCCAAAAGCTACAGAAGACATCAGTTATCTTATGCCTGCCTATCGCGAGAAACCAGGCAAAAGACCATTTGCGTTTTTTGGCGCGACCAAAGATTCAGTGGCTGTATATGCACTCCATTTCGATGTTCATCCGGCATTGCTGGAGCAAGCAAAGCCATATCTCACATCAAAAAGTACAATGAAGTTCCCAAATGATAAACCGATACCTATGGATCTGCTGCAACAAATGCTCGAAGAAAAAGGTGCGCAGCTAGGCCTCGTATAGTAATTAAAAACAGCGGCTCCCTAAAATGAGACCGCTGTTTTTGTGAAGTTGACTATTCTGACTGTTCTTCCGATTCTTTTTCTTTTGCTTCGTCTTCGCCACCTTGCTCAGCCGGAACATCCGCTCCTGATTCTATTTCAGCTTCACCAGCTGCAGCTTCGTTCTGAGCCTGCAGTGCGCTTGGCTCATATACGTTTGCAACGACAAGTTCGAGATCTTGTTCGGTATCGGCGAATTCGACACCTTGAGGTAATTTGATGTCGCCGAGAGTTAGTTTATCTTCAGTAGTTGCAAGATTCTCGATTGGTACTTCCAGAGCCTCTGGCAAGTCGGCTGGTTTTGCTTTGATTTCTATATGTTCAATTGCCTGCAGCACGATCAGACCAGCCTTTTCGGCTGGGCTTTCGCCCAAGCCTACCAAATGGATAGGCACTTCGGCAGTGATGGCTTCGTTCTGCTTGATAGTATGAAACGCTACATGGCGTACACGGTGTTTCATCGGATCGACATCTATATTTTTGATGATTGCCAATTTTTTCTTGCCGTCAATAACCAAGTGTACTGGCGAGTGTTTACCTGCCTTGTGTACGACCTTTGTAGTTTCAACCAGTGGTGACTGAGTGTGCATTGGCTCGGCCTTACCGCCATATACGACGCTTGGCACCATGCCTTCTTCGCGTAATTTTTTGACTTGTTTCCCCCTTGCAGTCCTCTCGGAAAGTTTCAGTGAAATATCCATACTCCTCCTGTTTCTATTCCCCTCTATTATAGCATGCCTGCAATATTGGGTCTAAACGACAAGCCCCTTGCATCGTGCTAAAATAACAAGGTAATGATCCCAGGCGTCGAGCTAACTGACTTTATTCTCTGGGGCGGTGTTATGGCCGTCGCGTTCGTTATCTTTGCCGAGTCAGGACTGCTCATCGGATTCTTTCTGCCTGGCGATACGCTGCTTTTTACAACCGGATTCCTCGTAAGTACCGGATTGCTCGGCAGTAGCACAAACATCCACTGGATAGTACTTCTCTTATTCCTCGCTGCCGTTGCCGGAGACAGTGTCGGATACACATTCGGCCGTCGTCTCGGTCCTAGATTATTTACACGACCGAACTCTCGCATTTTCAAACAAGAAAACGTCCAAAGAGCGAAGAAGTTTTATGACAAACACGGCGGCAAGACGATCATTATCGCGCGTTTCGTGCCGATTGTCCGTACGTTCGCGCCAATCGTTGCTGGTACGGCAAAAATGCATTATCCGACATTCCTCGCGTTTAACCTTGCCGGGGCATTGATATGGGCAGTCGGAGTGACATATCTCGGTTACTTTGCGGGTAGCTATTTCCATAGCATCGGGCTGGAAGTTGACCAAGTGCTCTTGCCACTTATCGCTCTTATTTTGTTTATTTCGATTCTACCGGGCGTCATCCATCTCATACGCAACGAGCAGCAACGCAAAACGCTATGGGAAGGCACTAAACGAGAAATCAAAACCTTGTTTCGCCGTTAGAGTAATTGCTTCAAGTATTTGCCAGTAAACGATTCAGGGGCTTTCGCTACTTCTTCAGGAGTACCTTGAGCGATGACTCGGCCGCCACCACTGCCGCCTTCCGGACCCATATCGATGATATAGTCAGCCGTTTTGATTACATCAAGATTGTGCTCGATAACAACCATTGTATTGCCGCCTTCGACAAGCTTTTGCAAAATTGTCAGAAGTCTTTTCACATCGGCACTATGCAAACCAGTTGTCGGTTCGTCAAGGATATACATCGTCCGTCCAGTGCTGCGTCGTGAAAGCTCACTGGCCAGTTTGATTCGCTGCGCTTCACCGCCGCTGAACGTTGTCGCAGGCTGGCCGAGACGAATGTAGCCCAAACCAACTTCGACAAGCGTATCGAGTTTGCGAGCAATCGCCGGGATATTAGCGAAGAACTCCGCTGCCTGTTCGACTGTCATTTCTAGAACATCGCTGATTGTCTTGTCCTTGTACTTGATTTCCAACGCTTCGCGATTGTAACGCTTGCCTTTGCATACATCGCACGTAACATACACGTCCGGCAAAAAGTGCATTTCGATTTTGATCACACCATCGCCTTGGCAATTCTCACAGCGGCCGCCCTTGACATTAAAGCTAAATCGTCCAGCCTTGTAGCCTCGAATATTTGCCTCTGGAGTACTTGCAAATAGTTCGCGAATAGGTGTAAATACGCCGGTATATGTCGCCGGGTTGCTACGCGGCGTGCGACCAATTGCAGACTGATCGATAACAATCACCTTGTCCAATTGCTTGATGCCTTCGATACCATCATGAGTCCCCGGAACCTCTTGGCTTCGATGTAAGCGTGCTGAGAGTTCCTTTGCCAGGATATCGTTTACTAAAGTCGACTTACCGCTGCCGCTGACGCCGCTTACAACAGTCATGACGCCCAATGGAAATGCTACATCGATATTTTTCAAATTATTTTCGCGAGCGCCTTTAACTATAATCTTCCTATCTTTTTGAACAGGTCGACGTTTTTTCGGTACTTCGATTTTTTCAGTACCCGCCAAGAAGCGGCCCGTGATACTATTCTCGTTTTTGGCGACTTCATCGGGCGTTCCAGCAGCTACAACCTTACCTCCGGCGATTCCAGCACCCGGCCCGATATCTAGCAGATAATCGGCTTCGCGAATGGTATCTTCATCGTGCTCAACGACCAAGACTGTATTGCCCAGATCGCGGAGTCGCTTGAGCGTCGCGATCAAACGGTCATTATCCCGCTGGTGCAAGCCGATCGAAGGTTCGTCCAATACATACAACACACCTTGCAGGCCACTGCCGATCTGCGTTGCCAGACGGATACGCTGCGCCTCACCGCCTGATAGCGTATTCGCGGCTCGCGACAGCTCCAAATATGCGAGGCCGACATTATTCATAAAGCTTAGACGCGCGATGATTTCTTTGAGGATCTGCGATGCGATGAATTGCTCGTTATCTGTCAGCTTGAACTTGTTTTGGAAGAAATCCAAAGCCTCTTCCACGCTCAGCTTACAAATATCCATGATGTTCTTGCCATGAACAGTCACAGCCAAAACGACCGGTTTCAAGCGTGCACCGCCACAAGCATGACATTCACGCTCGCGCATAAACCGCTCAATATCACGACGCATAAAGTCACTGTCAGTTTCCTTGTGTCGTCGTTCGAGATTAGGAATAACTCCTTCGTATGTCGAATCATAATACCTACCCGAACCAAGCATGACACGATATTGCTGATTGCCTGTGCCATAGAGAATTTTTTGCAGTGCATCTTCGGACAATTCCCGTACCGGTACGCGCAAATCAAATCCATGCACTTCACCTACAGCGGCAAGCTTCTTCATGTACCAAGCATCGCTATTGACGCGATTGTATGGTCGGATCGCACCTTCGGCAATTGTCAGATTCGGATTAAATACTAGATCCGGATCAACTTCCAGGCGATTGCCTAGGCCTGTGCAAACAGGACACGCTCCTTGGGGCGCATTGAAACTGAACAAGCGCGGTTCAAGTTCTGGTATTTCTTCGTTCGGGTGATCGATACATGCATACCGTTGCGAATAAACATCGACTTTGTCATCGTCAACTCGCAAAATTTCAACGATACCGCCGCCTAGGTCAAGCGCCTGTTCAACAGACTGCGCAACTCGTGATTTTACATCGTCGCTGACAACAATACGATCAACAACGATTTCGATATTGTGCTTGTAGTTCTTTTGCAGCTCTGGAAATTCATCGAGTGCATAGACGACGCCATCGACTCGAGCACGGGCAAAACCTAAACGCCGATACTGCTCAGGAACGTGCGCAAACTCGCCTTTTTTATCCTTGACGATCGGCGCCAAAATCATCAGACGCTTACCATCGTCATACTCCAATATGGCATCGATGATGTCTTGCGGAGTTCGACGCTGAACAGGCTTGCCATCGATTGGACAATGCGGCACGCCAATACGCGCAAATAGAAGACGCAGGTAGTCATATATTTCCGTAACAGTCGCGACAGTCGAGCGAGGATTTCGACTGGTTGATTTTTGATCGATACTAATAGCAGGACTTAGACCGTCGATCTGATCGACATCAGGCTTGTCCATTGTACCCAAAAATTGACGCGCATAGCTTGATAAACTCTCTACATAACGACGCTGACCTTCGGCATAGATAGTATCGAATGCCAGCGAAGACTTGCCAGAACCTGAAAGACCAGTGATAACAACCAGTTTATCGCGAGGAATTTCAACCGTAATATCCTTCAGGTTGTGCTCGCGTGCTCCAGTAACTCGTATCACCTCTGACATAACCAAATTATTATACAGTTTTTTTGTAAATTATTCCAGTGCGCTGGGGGTTAAGAATATGAGCAGCGCCACCTACGGAATTCCGTAGGTGGCGCTATTACCCAGAGTAAGGTAACGCTGTTAGTAACTGGGCTTACTCCCAGTATGGATACTGCGGACCACAGTATCCCGACATCTCGCAAACCTCCATGTCGGGCGATGACGCCGGGATGCCGAAGAAGTGGTTTCCGAGTGCCAACAATACCATCAGCACAACCACTCCGATCGCGACCCCGACCTGCACACGATCGCTCAGCGTCAATGAAACGGGATCCGCTTGGGATGTCCGGTTTCGATCGGATACCATCGCACTATCCTTTCTCTCGAAATGGGCGTGCGTTAATTATATAACATTTTTTGTTTTAAACAAATTTTACTTATCAAGACATCTGTCAGATATCAGACGGAGCAATATTTTCCAGCCAAAGCTGTAACTCTTGCAATACATACTGTTGCTTCTTATCTAAATTCTGTTTTGACAATCGCTCCATTGCTTTCATAAAGTTCGGCAGCTGGCGGTTGATTCGTTCAACTCGCCATTTCTCCCATTGAACCATTTCATCGGCACTCAGCGTTCGCGGAAAACTTCGAGCTTTGTAATGAAGCAGTAGTTCGTCCAAACGCTCATCGTGAAACTCAGGATGAAAATCGCTCAGATATCTTTCGTCCGCATTTGCGACCGCCTGAACGCGCAGCTTGTCTGAATCATCCAAGAATCCATCGTATAGCTGCGCCTCGACATCAGGAGATTTCTTATACTCCGGCTTGTTTTCGAATATCGTTCGTATATTTTCCGCAAAATGCGGTGCTGAAAGCAAGATTTTTTTGTGCGATTCGACGATCTCGGGCGACATACCGATGCGCGACCAGCCGTCACCATGTTCCAGTACGCCTAGCGGAGCAACGGCGGGCGCACGGTTATATTGCAATTCTTTGACTGGAAGTTTAACAAAGTCTTCTCCTTGTCGTTCTTCCCAAGAAGCATAAATTTTTTTGGCAAGCTCCTTACTGCTTAGGTCGATAAATTGCGACGGATCGTATCGCAAATCATATACCACGACATTGCCATTTTTGCCAGCAGTCAGCGGAAAAGCGACAGTCGTTTTATGAAACTCTGACTCATAACGTCCGCTCGAATATACGAATGGTCGTTTTTCATCTAAATTCACGAGTTTTTTTATCTCGTTTTTGTCGCGCATTTTGAGCAGATAATCGAATATTTGCGGCTGTTTGGTTTTGATTAGACGAGCGACATCGATCAGCGCTATAACATCACTCAGGGCATCATGGGCATTGGCATGAGTGATACCGTTTTCTATTGTGATTAGCTCTAAGCGATTCGTCGGTTTATCATCGACAATCGGCCATTTGATACCGTCGGGGCGCAAGGCGCGTGTCATCCGAACTACATCGAGCAGATCCCAACGTGAACGACCTCCCTGCCAGCTCCATTCATATGGGTCACGAAAATTCCGCCACAACAAATGGCGGATAAATTCATCGTCAAAACGGATATTATTATAACCGACAACAATCGTATTTTCGATGAAGAATTCCTTGAGTAACAAATCGGCGAATTGCGCCTCTGTATAGCCATCGGCAATTGTCTGCTGAGGCGTAATGCCTGTCACCATCAAAGCGTCAGGACTCGGCAGTGTGTCATCATTGAGCGCCACGAGTATATTGACCGGATCGCCAATCGGATTCAAATCCATATCTGTACGCTGTCCGGCAAACTGCATAATTCGATCGTCGCGACCGGAAAGTCCGCTGGTTTCAAGATCATAGAAAAAGAATGTTTGCGACATTACTTCCAGTATACAGATAAACCCCCTCGACTCAAAAGCTGGCTCTCGTCCGTAAATTGAAGCGGGGCGGGAAGACATGCGTCTTCCCGCCCCTTGCATCTAGCTGCGCTTTGGTAACCGACTCTGACGAAGCAGGAGCTGTTGACCGACCGTATAGCCCATCGGCAACATGCGCCGTACCTTCGGCGCCAGGCGGTAGAACTCCTGGTATACGCGAGTACTGACAAATCCGTAGGCGAGCGGAGGCTTCGGATCCAAGACCACTGGAGTGAACAGATAATCGCACATCCGTTCACCCATCATCTGTTCTTCGACCGACCAGGAGTGATCCTGGCCGTACGCTCGAACCCGCTCCTTCAGCTCACGCACTAGATCTTCCCTCCAGCGCTGGAGCTTGGCGCCGACGCGCATCAGCGCATCGCTTCGCTCACGGGTCGCGGTCGAAGCATTCATTACCATGCAAGGTCCTTTCAGCAGATGCGAATTATGACCGACAATAGGTCGGTTTTATTATAATATTTTAATTATATTTTGTCAATAATATTTTATGGTTTCACGACAAGGTTACTGTCAGATGATCCGCCATTCCAATTGCTTTTGTTGACACGAATTTCGAAGCACTGGCAATTGGTACCGATGCATATGCATGCATTGCGATCTGTATATGTATAAAATGCGTATATACCAATTTGTTAAACTCATTCACAATCGAACTGCCTGCATTAATAAAGTTCAAATAGATCATGACACACCGTCACATAATCATAGACGGATCACTTCGTCTCTGCAGAGACCAGAGACAAAATCGTTCTAATCTTCTCTTTGCTCATATAGCGTCAGTTCTTCGTCACCGATCCGAATAATACTCTCGCCTACCGCTCCTTGACGCGTCAATTCATGCATAATACCCATTTTTTTCATGATATCGCGCAGTCGATTTACCCCTTCGAACTGATCGAAATTCGTACGACGCGCAAACTTTTCAATTTTTTCTCCCGAAACAACAAACACATCGCCCTTTTTTGTAACAGTCCACGACGACTCTTGCTGTCGACTACCAATCGTAAGCACTGGCACGTCTGCTTTGGTTTCGATCTCTTGCGTTTCTTTTGCGCGTGCATCCTCAACATATTTTTTCAACTTTCTCAACAGTTCCTTCAGACCAATACCAGCAGTCGACGAAATTGCATATACATCAGTTCTTTTCGGAGCCACCTTTTTCACTGCATCTATCTGCATGTTGACGATATCTTCATCTAGGCCTTCGATCTTCGTAAGAGCGACGATTTCAGGACGTAGAGAAAGTTCTTCGGAGTATTTGGCAAGTTCGTCCTTGATAGTGCGATAATCTGCGGCTGCGTCATTGCTATAAGCATCGATCAGATGGAGCAAAACTGCCGTTCGTTCGACATGTCGCAAAAATTGGTCGCCCAAACCCTTGCCCTCAGCAGCACCTTCAATCAGTCCTGGTATGTCAGCTATCAAAAGATCCGTCCGATCAATCGTGGCGACACCAAGATTCGGTGTCAGTGTCGTAAACGCATAGTTTGCAATTTCAGGACGTGCATTTGTCACAACGCTTAAGAACGTTGACTTTCCCGCATTCGGCAGTCCGACGAGCCCAACATCAGCAAGCAGCTTCAACTCCAATTCTGCCTCGAAGGACTCGCCCGGCTCGCCTCGCTCAGCTATGCGAGGCGTCTGGCGTACTGATGATTTGAAATGCGCATTACCGAAACCTCCCTCGCCGCCCCGCGCAATCACCGCACGTTGACCATGATGCGTGAGGTCGGCAATTACTTTGCCGTCGCGTTTTATTAACGTACCCATCGGGACCTTCACTATCAAATCTTCGCCAGACTTACCAGTGCGCCTGGCTTTCGCACCATTTTGACCGTTTTTTGCTTTTAGTTCGGGTTTGTATCGAAAGTCAAGGAGTGTATTCAAGTTCTCGGTCGCCTCGAAGATAACATCACCGCCTTTGCCGCCGTCGCCACCGTCAGGACCACCCTTATCCACGTAAATCTCATGCCGAAAACTGACGGCTCCATCGCCGCCTTTCCCTGCTTGGATTGTAACCGTGGCTGTATCAACAAACATAATACTAAGTTATACCATAAAATAACGGAGACATAAAGTTTTTATGTCTCCGTTATTTTTTGAATTGACTAGTGGATATAAGCGTAGAACCGTGCCTGGTTTGCCGGTATGATGCGCCCGTTCACGATATTCCAACCGCCACCGCTGACATATGCGTTCATTTCACTGATGATCACATCGCCGTTCGGTCGAATCTCTTCGACAATACCGACGTGACCGTAACCGCCTGCATCGCTTTGGATAATTGCGCCTACGGACGGAGTATTATCGACGCGATATCCTTGTGCACGCGCATAATCATCCCAGGTGTTCGCATTACCCCATCCGTTGCTTACCGGCAGCCCAAGTTCCACGCGGCGGTCATATGCATACCACGTACAGTAACCGTATGCATAGCCGTTACCCTTCAATCCAGGCGAACCTGTCTTGATATACCATGATGTGCCACCGAATCCAGTTCCGTAATTGACATAGGTCTGAACAGGCTGCGGCGCAACATAACCTGGCTGTTGGGTTGCTGGCAAATTACCGCCAGGAATGATAATCTTCATGCCCGGTTTCAAGCCACTCAACTCGAGGTCATTAAATGAAACGATTCGAGCCTTGCTTGCACCATACGTTTTTGCCAACTTATCCAAAGTATCACCCGCCCGCACCGTGTAAAGCACACCATCAACCGGGGGAATCTTGAGCTTCTTGCCAACAGTCAGCTTGTTATCTGTCATATTGTTCGCCCATCGGATCGTTTTGGCCGAAACTCCATAAGCATTCGCGATCGACGCCAGCGTATCACCCTTTTTGACGATATAAACAATTACATCACGATTTGTAACAGTTGGTTGAACGATCTGGGGCTTGATAATCGCCGTATCATCGGTCTGGGCCAATTTGCTTTCAATAGCGAGCGAGACTGCACGTTCGGCGACATTGTTGGCTACAGCCATGTTTGTCTGTTGCGCAATATTCGATGCTATATCGGTTGCAATCAGCCTATCGACAGCATCACCTTCCACTACCAAAGGTGTTGTTGATGGCGTCTGGGTCGCACTGCTTACGACCATTTCATTCGACTGCGGCTGAGCTGGTTGATGCCCTAGAGTAATAATACCAAGTATGACGAGAAAAACACCGCCGTAGCCCATCCACGCCGACATTTTTGGCATCTTAATCTTACGATGCGTCTGAAGGTTAGCTGCCTGTTGCTTCAAACGAGCGATCCTTGAGGGCTCGCTGCTTGATGTTTGATTACTAATTTTCATCTCCTGCTGTCCGTATTACTACGGAAGCGTCTGCCTTACTCTGTCTTTCTTCTTTACGAACAGGGTATCGATCGACCTATTTTCATTAGTTACTAATTCAATACTTGTCCGATACCCGTACGACATTTGTCGGCAGGCCCACTCACGATTACCCCATCTTCTTCATAGTCCTCTCCCGACTCAGCCATTGGGGTAAAATCATCGTTAATGTGCACCCTCTATTTTACTCAGAGTTGCAAAATGTGTCAATCTATTATTTTACTAGTTTTTCTTGATATTCAGCTGAGAAATTTTTTCGCCTCTGTTTTGAATTAATTAAAACAGCGCGCAGTTTTTGCGGCAGTATTTCTCGACGTTCACTTGATGTTCTTCGTATGTACGAGCAAAGTAATTTTTGCCATCATCACCGCTGACAAAAAAGAGATAATCGCCAGCAGCTGGATCGGCAACGGCTCGAAGTGCATCGATTCCTGGAGCGGAGATGGGGCCTGGGGGTAGACCTTTGTGCTTGCGAGTGTTGTACGGTGAATCATATTCAACATTCGGTTGTTGACCATCCTTCTTGGCAGCATACACGAATGTCGCATCGGCCCCAAGTGGCATATCCATACGCAGTCGTTTGAAGAAAACCTGTGCTACTTTTCGGGAATCCTCCGCACCCCTTACTTCTTTTTGAATAATAGAGGCAAGTGTGATGCCCTCATATAGTGTCAATCCGCGTTTTTTGAATTTTTCGACCAGATTTTCCTGTTCGATGACAGATTCGAACTGATCAAATGCTTGGCTCAAGATGGATTCCGGCGTCGCCGACGCATCGAAATGATATGTCTCACCGTATATGTAGCCCTCCAAATCTGTTCCGGCCGGCTTGGTCGCAAACAGTGGCCTATTGTACGTCTTGTTTAATGCCGCATCAATTTCTGATACTTCAAACAGACCGAGATCGATGAGTCGTTGCCGATTATTTGCCAGCGTATCGCCCGGCAAAAACGTAATCTTGAAGGTATGCTGTTCACCACTGACCAGCTGATCGACGATTGCTGGAGTAGGCAGACTTGGTTGCAGCATATACATGCCCGCTTGCAATTTATTTTCTATCCCTGTGAGCTTGGTATATATCGTAAATGCCAAACTACTACGAATAACTCCTTGTGATTCCAACTGAGTCGCAATCATACCGGGTGTTGATCCTGATTTGATGACGACTCTCACATACTTTGCCGTGTCGTCAGAAGCTGGTTGAAGCAACTGCTGATACCACGAATAGGCTGCCACGAATGCTGTGATCAGCAATACAATCAACAGACCTCCTGCAACCAATAACCATTTTTTCCATTTTTTCGGTGGTTTCGCGATACCAAGATTTTTATCATCGCCATGATCATAAGACTCCTCGAGCAACGGCGTCGGTTCCGGCGCAGGCAAATCGTGATCGGGCCGAAGATCCTGCTTGATCTTCGGCCTGGCAGGTCTTTGAATACCATCGATACTACGGTTACCTGGCATAGTTTCGCTCCAAGTAATCTTGCAAGATAATCGCGGCAGCCAAAGCATCTATCGTAGCCTTGTCGTATGGTTTACCTTCGGCTTTCAAGCGGTCTTCAGCCATAACGCTTGTCAATGACTCATCCTGAAAATCTACATCGACAAACGACTTCAGTTTTTCGGCAAATTCCTCGCTGATAACCGTCTGTTTGGTCGGATCACCTGATTGGTTGCGCGGATACCCCACGACGACTTTTGAAACCGAACGGTCATCGATTATTCGCTTTATCTCTTCCAGTTCGCTACCATCAACATCAACAGTGACAAGAGGCATTGCTATTGGCACAGATGTATCGGCAGCTGCCACGCCTATACGCTTGGTGCCGACATCGAGACCCAAAAGATTAGTCATCTTCCTCCAATTTGAATTCGATGGTGATTTTGCCGTCATCATCCGGTACGGTAAATACCCAGAAAGGAGATAGGTTCACTTCGACATCACTGACACCGTCAATAGCTTTGAGTTCTTTTTCGATTTCACCGTAGCGCTTGCCGCGAACGATATCCTTGATTTGTTGATCCTCAATCTTCGGGCCAACCTTACCGGTTGCCGATAGTTGTACGGTCGCCTTCTTTTTGTCTTTGCCAACCTCGAAATCAGCGAACCGAGCCGATTTCGCTCCGCTGTCGTAGATACGCTTGTCGTTCAGATTACCCAATTGCTCCTCAATGGCGGTCTTTAGAAAGTTATCAAGCACCGACTCCACTATACCCGACATGCTATATACCATTTCGATAGTAATCGTCGCCTTGCCACCCGTCACTTCTTCATCAAGACCAGGTTCAAGCTTTTGCTCACCAACTGTCGTCTTGAAGCTTTCTTCGATGATAATGACATTGTCAGCAAATTTACCGCGTAAAGTTTCTTTGACCTCTTCGCTATTGTCACGAGCTAGCTGCTCGCGTGCCTTCAAGACATCGTCTGGCGATACGACCGTTACTGTCTTCTTCGTACCGCCGCCAATATCGCTGCTCGCTATCGCAACGACATCGGATCTTCCGGCTACTTCAAAGCTTGTTCCAGATGTCACGTTGTATTCTGGTCCCACTTCTTCAGCAATAACTTGAATGTCAGCTGATACACCAGGGTCTACAAATGATGGCGTGCACACTGTGCCATTTCCACCCAAACCAGCTGCAGGTATCGTGATCGTTGATTGAATAACATAGTTGCGACCACCAGCGCTCACATATGTACCGGCCTGAACAGAAGTTGCATTGCCACTGACCGAACAGTTATATAGCTTGATCGTTCCCTTTGCTTTTTCGCCAACCTCTTTCTTTCCAGTCGGTGTAAATTCGATCGTGTCCTTCTGTGTTTCCGTCTGAACTATGGTCGGCAGTGTTTTTTCTGCATTATTCGACTGCAGTTGTTCACCGACAGTAATAGGAGTCTGAATTTCCACATCGGACGTACGCGCACTCACTACCACGGTCGCATGCGGTGCGATCCATATAGCCCAAACTAGGAATGCGATCAGTACTATTCCGGCCGAAATACCAATCGCCATCCGCTTACGAAAACTACCGAAATCAGGTACTTTGACCCGAGGTTTTTTGGACGAATCTTTGTCTGTTCCGCGCTTGACTGGCGTCGCTTCGCCATCGATATCAATATTCGCGATTTTACTTGGCAATTCTTCTTCGTCGGATTCATCATTGTCGGTATCATCCTTGCGTGGCAGGCGGGCATGATCACCAATCGGAACATCGCCGCCATCGATTACGTCATCGTCATCGCGAGAGTTATCGGATGCCCTGACCAGTTCGGGTCGTGATTGCAACGTCTTGGCAACGGGAATATCCGCGCTACCCGCCAGACTGGCAAGAGCCGCGTTGTGCGTGATGATAACCAGCCGTTTGTTGGCATTTTCTGCCGTACGCGCAAGCAAGCGAAGATTGACCGCACTCTGCAATACACCAATACGTTTCGGCGGGACCAAAGCGATGATTTTTTCCTTCGATGCTTTAACCTTGCCGATTATCGCGGTGATATCGTCTTCGACATCGATGTAGATAATATCTTTCTTTTGCATCGTATTTATATTCTCAGCATCCGATTAACTTTTTCTTTGATCGTATCGCTGTCGTCGCTGCCGATTATTGTATCATAGCCGACCCTCAGAAGCCCCATGGCCGTAATGAAGGTATGGTCAGTGATACTTTCGGTATCGTCCACGATTCCGACAACATCAGTCGGCTTGATGTGATGTACGGTCGGTTTCTTGGTAAATGGCAGATTTTCGTACCAGTCGCGTTTGGCAAGCGCGGTGACCAGCTGTTTCAAACTAGCACCGCCGCCACACAACAGTATCCGACTCGGCAAATGATCGACCGAATCAAATTCACTGAGTGCTAAATCGACGCCATCCAGCCAGACTTCCAGCGTTTTTTCGATAGCGTCTTCGGCTTTTTTGCGGACATTGTCTTTAATCTGATCGTGGTCAATATGAAGCTTTAGTTTTTCCGCTTCGTTGTAGCTTAAATCCATCTCGTTCATGATGGTGCGAGTGAAGCTGCGGCCACCGATGCCGAACATTTTAGTTCCCTCGACGCCACCGTCATTAACAACCGCGATATCCGTCGTGCCACCACCAACATCAATGAGGATAGCTGTGAAGTTACTACTAGAATCAGTACCAAGCACACTACGACTGACAGCAAACGGCTCAGCTGCCACCGCAACCAGTTCAAGCGCCAAATCCTCAGCGACTCGTTCGAGCGCACCGATGTGAACCATCGGCGCAAATGCCGTATAAATCTGAACGGCCACATCACGACCCTGGAATCCGATCGGATTGCTGACTTTGTAGCCATCGATATGGATACTCACAAGGGCGCTATTGACAAGTTTGACTTCGACATCTTCATTGCCCGTTTCCAATGCAATCTGAGCCTGCGCTTTCTCTTGCGCACGTTCCTGCACTTTCTCGATAATCAGCTGCATTTCGTCGGCATCAAGCGGCTTGTCAGGCTGAGGACGGCGGTATTTGATAGTATTCGTAACACCCTTTACTAGTTCTCCAGCGATACCGATAACGGCCTTTTTCGCCTGCAGACCAGCTTGGTCTTCAGCCTGCGCCAACGCATCTTCGCAATTACGTACGACGCCGGCAATATCCGCGATCGCGCCACCATGCATGTCACTGACATCCTGTCGAGCACGGCCGACGCCGACAATTTCAAGAGTGTCTCCTTTGACTTTTGCGATCAATGCTTTGACAAACTCAGTACCAATATCCAGTCCCACAATATACTTGTCGGAGCTATGCTTTTTGACCGAGCGCAGTTTGCTAAAAACCATAGGTATAACCATTATATACTAGAGAGCGAGGCGAGGACAGACTTTGCAAAAAACTCCAGTAGTCGCTTATGCTGGAAAAAATAAGTCAACAAGTATATAATTGCGCGCAATGAATTTTCACGAGAGGCGGTATACTGACGAGATACCCGGGGTCGAAGCAGCGATCGTCGAGTATTTTGCTGACACGGCCGAAGATCCACGTCTCGAAAAACTACTCACAAACAGCGACTATTCCCAGAGTACATTCCATGCGTCTCTCAATAGTCAGCATGAAATTTATCCGGATGTCTTAAAAAATGATTGCCTCTTCGACAAAGGAGATCATCTGGAACTTCTTACTACTGCCGCCGTCACTGGTCATTTCATCAAAGATGGCGACATGGAAAGCATGGCACTGGAACTCATTTCAGACACAGACAAAGAACATTGGATACGTATCGAGTCTAACAAAGATCGAGACTATACACTCACCCTTCCCGATGGCACATCAAAAACCATTTCTTGTCGTGATCTCGCAGAAATCACGCTGCGAGCAAACGATGATTTCCCCATAGATTGCCTCAATTCTTTCGACGAAAATCCTCGCAATGATGACTTGTACAAAGTATTGATCCGTAATGTCTGGGAACGTACTGGCATGTTGAGTGGTTATCTCGATGAAACAAGCTCTATCAAAAAAGTCGCATATGATTCCGAACGGATGCAATTTATTCATCATGTCCTGAAATACACGCGCCATACTGATATCGAAAGTCCAGATACAATTAGCATTCAGTATAAACGCATTATCCCGTATCCAGAGCTTGGTTCAGAAGAGATTTATTATCTCAATCTGACCTATATCGATGCAGGAAGCCATATGCAAAGCGATGCACAAAAAATTATCCGCAGCCACGAAACCGATGAAGATATGAAAAAGTATCTACTCAAGAACGCTCGCATCAGCTATATGACCCAGCATGGAACTGTTGTCGACCTTGATTCGAGCGATCCCGAAACCATGAAAATCTTTGTCGATTCTTTTGAAGAATTACTAGAAATGGCCTAAATATCTTCATAAATCACAGCGTCGAAGCACGACTTATACCAAGACAGCCTTGATGCGCCTAATACCGGCAGACGAAGCTTCTTCTTTGATGATCTTAAACTTCTTTCCGCCTTCAGCGAGCTGACCGGTATGATCAACATGCGGTCCACCGCATATTTCAAGGCTAGCGATATTGTCGCCTTCGCCCATCTGATATACCTTGACCTTATCTCCATATCGTTCACCGAATGGTCCGATCGCACCCATATCCAGCGCTTCTTGGGTCGGATAAATCTTATAGCTGACCGGCAAATCTTCAGCAATCCAGCCATTAACGAGTTCTTCAGCACGAGCGATTTCTTCTGGAGTCATTTTACGATCAAGATTAAAGTCAAAACGAAGACGTTCTTCCGTAATATTGCTGCCATGCTGACGAAGCTCGGTACCAAAAATTTCGCGCAGCGCCGATTGCAACAGGTGGGTCGCGGTATGATATTTCTTGTGCTGCATCGTATGGCCACCCAAGCCACCCTTGAAATCGCCCTTTGCCGCCGTCTGTGAACGCGCACGCTGCTCAGCCATCTTGGCATCGAACTGCTCGCGCCAGTCCTCGGCGACAGCAATGTCTTGCTTGAACGCCTCCTCGATCGACAACTCGACAGGAAATCCAAAGGTATCATACAGCGTGAAGATTTCCTCGCCCGTCAGACCATTGGCAGCAAACTTCTGCATCTGCTGTATACCCTTGCGTAGCGTCTGACGGAAGGCTTTTTCTTCTTTTATTAGTACGGCAATAACTATATCGCGTTTTTCTGCCACCTCCGGAAAGTCATCATGGTACAGATCCGCGATGACCGGTACGATCTCCTGCATGAAATTCTGTTCAACACCCAGATCAAATGCGAACCTAATGGCGCGACGAATCAGGCGACGCATGACGTACCCTTGCTGTTTATTGGATGGTGTACAACCGTCAACCGCCAAGAATGTTGCAGCCCGTAGGTGATCAGCGATAACGCGCATACTCTCTTGGTGACTGTCGTACTTTTTACCGCTGAGTTTTTCGAGCTTTTCGATAATTGGCCACATTAGGCTGATTTTGTAGACATCGGGATCATTATTTTTGGCAGCTGCAATTCGCTCCAAACCTGAGCCATGGTCGATATTCGGATGTTCAAGCGGTTCGAATTTGCCTTCGGCGACCTTGCGGTATGCCATGAAGACGTTGTTCCCGATTTCCATAAATCGACCACAGTCGCAGTTCGGATGACAATGCTCACCGTATTCCGGATTGTGCGGAGTGCCGAAATCATAGAACATCTCACTGTCGGGACCGCAAGGATCGCCGACCGGCGTATTCTCCGGATCACCATTGCGACTCCACCAGTTTTTACTGCCATCATAGAAGAAGATTCGCGCGCCCTCTTCCATGCCCCTTCGATAGCCATCTTCTTCGCTGCCGATATCCTGCATGCCATGGCTGAGACCTGCATCCGCAAACAACTTCGCCCACACATCGGCAGCCTCTGTATCCTTTGGAATGCCGTAGCGATCATCGCCGATATAGCAAGTCACATACAGCCGACTCAGGTCGAGTTCTACGACATCGCGCAAGAATTCAAACATCCACTGGATCTGCTGCTCCTTGAAATAATCCCCAAAGCTCCAGTTGCCCAGCATTTCAAAGAAAGTCGTATGGCGATTATCACCGATATCATCAATATCTTGCGCGCGTAGACACGTCTGGCTGTCAGCAACTCGCTTGCCATCGGGATGCGGCTCGCCGAGCAGGTACGGGATGATCGGCTGCATGCCACTGCCGGTAAACAGCGTCGTAGGATCGTCATGCAATACAAGCGGCGCGCGGCGAATCACTTTATGTCCGCGTGCTTCAAAGAATTTCAAATATTCGTTTCGGATTGTCTCGGTATTCATTTGAGCTTATTATAACAGAGGTGGATATTATGACCAACTCTTTATCCCGGTCGAGATGACATGGATTAATTGCCACCGCTTGCCCAAGAGTGCCATTTGGGGTCAGTACGGTTAGCGGAATGGAAATATCCCGCAGTCGCTCCATAATCAGGCGTCCCGGCAGCGCCACTACCAGATAATCCCCCTACCCAATTGGTGTAATCTTCAAAATCGGGCTCAACAACCGAGGTGCCAGGATCGTTCGTTGCATGGGTTCTGCAACTATCACCCCAGTCCCCTCTTAAATATAGATCCGTTCCGGTATATTCACGCGGCGTACCCGATTTGCCACTGACAAATATCGGGGTGCCGTTGGCAGTTAGCGTCTGCAGTACATATCCTTGGTCGCTGTCGTAGCGGCAATAAAGCAAGTTGACATTGTAGGGGTTTGAATCGCTTACCTGAAACGCATCACGGTTGAACGTGAACTTCAGCGACTTCATCTCACTAACTGAGTTGGGGTATCGTCCGTTCTCAGCTTTGAATACTTCTAATTTTTTATGAAAATTAGATAGATCAGCTTTTGCCATCGATTCTTTGGCCGAGTTCGTTATTCCGTTATACGCGACAACTACAATCGCGGCAAGGATACCGATGATCACGACTACGATGAGGAGTTCTACGATAGTGAAACCTTTTTCTTTTCGATTCATGATGCCCTTGTGTGAACGAATTGATTAGCTGTTCTAGATTTTAGTTTAAAGCATGAGCGCCATAATGGCAAATGACTACAGTGCGACCACAATGAATGCAAATCCGATACATGTAGCCACGATGCAAGTCAGAGTAAGGATCTTTGCGATATCGCCGAGTTTCTTTGATACCACGATCGCAATAACAAGATAAACGAGAGCCATGTTAATCGTACCTAGCAAAATATATGCCACGAACACTGGCAATGTCTCTACCATCAGCTGATAGCTAGCGCCTAGCAGCGGCACGACACTACTGAAGTACGCAGCAAAAAACGGTATCGGCCCGTAGCCTTTCTGCGCGAGAAACCCTGCGATACGTGACGCCTGCCAAACGGTAAATCCAACCGCAGCCAAAATTGCCAAAAATATCGCAGAAACTCCTGTAATCACATTGACGCTGATTAGTTTTTGCAGATAGTACGCCGAAACAACGATCACCACCACGAGTACGGACAAGTTCACAGACACAGACAAACCAACATGCTTTGGCTGCCGTTCTAATTGCCGCAGTTCGGCATGCTTGGTTCTTGCTTGCAGCTCGTCGTATGTTTTTGCAGTCGGATAAAGCTCTCCGAGCATCTCTCGATTTATCGGTGGTTTGGTTTCTTTTGATGGTTGATTTTCTGTATTGTTATCTTGCATTTTGGTTTGAAGGGTTTTGTCTATATAACTATACCACCGCCCAAACAAGTCTCGCCACTATAAACGACAATCGACTGTCCGGCTGCGACCGCTCGTTGCGGGTCGTCCAAATGCAGCGTGTCGCCAACCAATTTCGCCGTGGCGAGTTGCGCGCGGTGGCGGACACGAATTTGATATTCACCATCAGGTTGTCCGCCAGCTGGCGGATTGATCCAATGAACCGACGTGAGCTTGACTTCTTTTTTCCATAATTCACCATCGTTCAAGTCGCGCGTGACATAAACTTCGTTCTTGTCCATGTTTTTGCCGACAACATAGTACGGCAGTCCTCCACCTACATCCAATCCGTGGCGCTGCCCTAGCGTATAAAAAATCGCGCCGTCGTGCGTGCCAACTCTCTGACCTGTCTGCTTGTCAATAATCGCGCCTGGTGTCTGTTCGACATACTGGCTCAAGAAATCTCGGATGCCAATTTGACCGACAAAGCAAATGCCCTGGCTGTCTGGTTTGGCCGCAGTGCTCAGCCCGCGGTCTTCTGCCATTTTGCGAACCTCTGGCTTGGTATACTCGCCGAGTGGAAAGAGTGTTTTCTTGAGCGCTTCGCCTGTCACGCGATACAGAAAATACGTCTGGTCTTTGTTTTGATCTTTTGCCATCTTCAACACGCCATCCTCTACGCGAGCATAGTGACCGGTAGCAATCATATCGGCGCCACGTTCCAATGCCGCGTCTAGAAACAAGCGGAACTTCACTTCTTGGTTGCACATGATGTCAGGATTCGGCGTGCGCCCAGCCTTGTATTCGCTGATCATGTAGTCAACAACTTTTTGTTTGTACTCTGTTTCAAAGTCAAACACCTTGAAGTCAATACCCAACTGCACTGCAACCCGTTTGGCATCCGCTAAATCATCAGCCCAGGGGCACTTAAGTCCTGGCATGTCCTGCGTCCAGTTCTTCATATAAACGCCCGTGACATCATAGCCTTGCTCGACCAACAACGCGGCAGTCAAAGATGAGTCAACGCCGCCGCTCATACCGACATATACTTTTGTCATCTGCCGACTCCCATATAAAAACCAAGTATTTTGATTAGCTCGCTTGTCGCCAGCCACCATCCCGTCGGTGTCGTCCACCACCAACCGCTCCATTGATTATCAACCTTGACGGGATGGTTAATAATCTTGACTGCATCACCTGCGCGATAACCAAACTCCAGACCTGCCCGACGCTGATGATATGCCGATGTCACTAAAATAACTGATTTGATATTGTTTCGCTCAAACAAATCAGCAGTATTTGCCGCGTTCTCTTTGGTCGTTTCGCTTGTTTCATCAAGTAAAATTGCCGAAACCGGCACGCCTGCGCTGATTGCCTGCATCATCATCGCTTCAGCGTTTGATGGACCGGATTTATCTGCCGCTGCGCCAGAAAAAACCAACGTATCAGACCAGCCGTTCTTGTACAAATTGATTGCTTCGGCTGTACGCGCGCGCGTATCGCCGCCACTAATCGCAACGACCGCATCCACTCGCTGACAATTTGAATCTTGCGTCGAAGGCTGATTTTCGCAGTGGCTTAGTCCGTCTGGCGACAGGTATGCACCTATGCCAAGCACGATGACGATAAACATGAGCAGCCAGATCAGAAACCACAGCAATATTTTCATGCCATCCTCGCTTTTTCGATATTTACCGTATCGATAATCGCCTTGGCCGCTGCATCAATCTGCGCCTCGTCGGTATGCTTGCCGATACTAATTCGCAAGCTGCCATCCGCAGTTCTATCATCCAAACCAATTGCGATCAGCACATGTGAACGCGTACCTTTGTTTGCTGCACAAGCACTTCCAGTCGCGACCAAGACGCCGCGTGCTTCAAGCCCAAAAACAAGACGCTCTGCATCAATTCCAGGAAATGAAATATGCAAATGACTCGCGAGACGATGTTTCGGATGACCAGAAACAACTGCATCGGAAAATGTTTCGGTCAGCTTTGCCTGCAGCTTATCTCTCAACGCAGTCATTCTGCGTACTTCTTCGACTCGACGACTGTCCGCCATAGACAGTGCCTTCGCCATACCTATAACGCCGGGAACATTTTCGGTGCCGCTACGTAGTCCTGCTTCCTGCCCACCGCCCAGTACCAACGGCTTCAATTTGACCGAACGCGATGCATAGAGCAATCCTACCTGCTTCGGGCCGTAAACTTTTGCCGCATTGAGTGTCAGCATATCGACACCCAAGCGTGTAACATGCAGATCCAACTGCCCCGCACCTTGCGATGCATCGCTATGTAGATAAAGCGGCGTTTTGTTACCTTCGGCCAACCGATTTTTGCGTACTGCATTTACGATATCAGCGATTTTCCTCAAAGGCTGAACAGTGCCTATTTCACTGTTTGCAAGACCTATGCTCACTAGCCATGTATCAGAACGGATTGCTTTTTTGATATCATCAGGATTTACGCGTCCGTTTTTGTCTACTGTGACCAATGTATGATTATGACGAGATGCAGCTGCCAACACTGCCTGGTGTTCAATCGCCGTCGTCACGATATGTCCGTCGCCAGCTGCAAACGCTAGATTGATCGATTCGGTAGCTCCGGCCGTCATGGTTAGCTCTCCGGATTTTGCTCCGATAATCGATGCGATTTTAGCCTTTGCAGCCTCGTATTCACGCCGTACCTTTACAGCGGGTGCATACGGACTGGACGGGTTATAAAAGGCATCAGAAAAATACGGCTGCATAGCCGCCAAAACTTCTGGATCAAGCGGCGTAGCTGCCGCATGGTCGAGGTAAATACTCACCTTACTTATTATAACAGAGGTGCTATAACCTAAACAAACGTTCAGCGTTCTCGGTCGTGATGCGCCCTACTTCATCGATATCAATATTGCGAAGTTTCGCGTGGTGTTCTGCCACATAAACGATTCGCGATGGCTCATTCGGTGAACCACGATGAGGAACCGGCGACAAAAACGGCGCGTCGGTTTCAAGCAGCATACGTTCTAGTGGAATATTTGCATACATTTCTTGTTGCTTCGGATCTTTGGTGAACGTGCTAATGCCGTTTACCCCGACATACAACCCGCGCTCGAATGCTTTGTCCAGGTTTTCTTGCGTATCCGTAAAACTATGCAAAACGCCACGAATCTGATGATGTGAGGCAAAATTATCAAAAATCGGCCAAAAATCTTCGAACGCTTCTCGTACATGGAAAATAATCGGCAAGTCGTTGTCGAGTGCGATTTGTATCTGTTCTTCGAGCGCTTTTATCTGTACATCGCGAGGGCTGTGATTGTAATAGTAATCCAGACCGACTTCTCCGACCGCAACTAAACGAGAATCCTTGGATGTGTGCTTTCGAGCTAGCGACTTTATCTTCTCCCAGCCATCCTTGGTATCGTGCGGGTGCACGCCGATCGATGCAAATAGATTTTCGTACTTTTTGCTCAATTCGATCGCGTCCTCAGAACTTTGTTTGCTCGTGCCGACGCATATCATCTTGCCAACATCCGACTCAGCTGCATGCAGCATCACCTCGTCCAACTGAAGAGGGTAATCGGATTCGTGTATGTGACAATGCGTATCAACCAGCATTTTGTCCGCCCTTTGCTCCGTGAGGATCGGGCGTATGCTTGTAAATCTTTGGGAATAGCACGCCGCCCTGATCAACAATCTTGCCGGTTTCGAACGTCTTGTGAATAACGTCGGCTGTATGTGGCATAAATGGAACGAGTAGATCTGCAATTTGCATCAATGTACCGACCGCTGTTGCTAATATTTCGCTCAGATGCTCTTCGGCTTCCTTGTCCTTTTCCCTCGCTTTCGCAACTTCCCATGGTTTGACACTTTCAAGGTATTGGTTGAGATTGCGGACATTGCCCCATACGTGATCGAGCGCGTCATTAAACCGTAGCTCGTCCATAGCTTCACGGTATGGCTGCATGTCATGCTCAGCCTGCGGCGCATCGCCTATAACACCCGCTTGGTACCGATTAATCATCGCGGCTACGCGCTGAACCAGGTTGCCCAAATCATTACCCAGTTCAGTGTTATATGCTGTTTCGAATTTTTCCCATGTGAAGTCGCCATCATCCTGTGTCGGTATATGGC
>Ga0180222_1001497_pt1 | contig 23886 bp, 17 predicted proteins | sample eDN5th37CKraftOP_FD_151336 | JGI IMG/M metagenome (GOLD analysis project Ga0180222, IMG submission 151336) | Enriched Organic Plus compost microbial communities from Emeryville, California, USA - eDNA 5th pass 37_C Kraft OP (version 2) (version 2) ...
GGCCCGACGCCAGACCAGATTCGTCGTTTCGGACTGAAGCACGCTTCGCGCGAGATCGCGGAAAGTGTCGGCGTCCCGCTGGTGCCAGGAACAGGACTGCTGAAGGACATCGGCACAGCTCTGAAGGAGGCGGAGCGGATCGGCTATCCTGTGATGCTGAAGTCCACTGCCGGTGGTGGCGGCATCGGCCTGATCCGTTGCAGCACGCCCGAACAGCTGGCGACCGCATTCGAGTCCGTGCAGCGGCTTGCAACGAACTTTTTCAAGGATTCGGGCGTATTTCTTGAACACTGCATCGACGACGCGCGCCACGTGGAGGTGCAGATCTTCGGCGATGGGCGCGGCAGGGTAGCAGCTCTCGGCGAGCGAGACTGCTCGCTCCAGCGCCGCAATCAGAAAGTCGTCGAGGAAACGCCCGCGCCAGACTTTCCCGAACCAACCCGCGCCAGGATGCTGACGGCCGCGCAACAGCTCGGCGCCGCGGTCGGCTACCGTTCGGCCGGTACGGTGGAATTCATCTACGACCGCGCCCGCGACGCCTTCTATTTTCTCGAAGTCAATACGCGGCTGCAGGTCGAGCATCCTGTCACCGAAAGTGTGCTGGGCATCGATCTCGTCGCCTGGATGCTCGAGACAGCTGCGGGTAACCCGCCCGACCTGACGAGGCTGCCAAAGCCGAGCGGCGCTTCGATCGAAGTCCGTATTTACGCCGAGGACCCCGCTCATGACTTCCAACCTTCGCCTGGCGTGCTGACCGAAGTTAAATTTCCGGGAAATGCGCGGGTGGATGGCTGGATCGCGACCGGCACCGACGTATCCTCCTACTACGATCCAATGCTCGCGAAGCTGATCGTTCACGGACGCACCCGCATCGAGGCGATTGCACGCATGCGGGAGGCCCTCGCCGCGACGCGTCTTTCAGGCATCGCGACAAATCTCGAGTATCTGCGGCAGATCATCTCCTCATCGGACTTCATGGTCGGGCAGGTCTCAACCCTCGCGTTGTCGCACTTCACCTTCAAGCCCAGCGCGATCGAGGTGATGCTGCCAGGAACCTATACAACGATCCAGGACTATCCCGGCCGGGTCGGCCATTGGGACGTTGGCGTCCCTCCATCAGGTCCGATGGACGACTATGCGTTCCGCCTCGCCAATCGCATCGTTGGCAACGATGAATCCGCTGCCGGATTCGAATGTACGCTGGCCGGACCAACGCTGAAATTCCATTCTGAAACCGTGATTGCGCTGACTGGTGCCAGCGCCGAGGCGACGCTCGATGGCAAGCCGATCACATGGTGGACTCCTGTTCCGGCACGCGCGGGCCAGATCCTGAGCATCGGCCGTGCCACGTCAGGATGCCGCTCCTACATTGCCGTGCAAGGCGGTGTTGACGTGCCGCTCTATCTTCGTAGCCGCTCGACCTTCGTGCTCGGGCAATTCGGTGGTCACGCGGGTCGCACTTTGCGGAGCGGAGACATGCTGCCTCTCGGCAGCCGGCCCAAGCACGCGCCAGACAGCAGCGCGGCGCCCGCATCGCTGATTCCGATCTATACGTCCGAATGGGACGTCGGCGTGCTCTATGGCCCGCACGGCGCGCCGGATTTCTTCACCACCGAATCCATCGAGACATTCTTCTCGACCTCGTGGGAAGTGCATTACAATTCCAATCGACTCGGCATCCGCCTGCTTGGCCCAAAGCCGACATGGACACGCAACGACGGCGGCGAAGCCGGGCTGCACCCATCCAACATCCATGACTGCGAGTACGCCATCGGTTCAGTCAACTTCACCGGTGATATGCCGGTAATCCTAACGCGCGACGGTCCGAGCCTCGGGGGCTTCGTTTGCCCGGTCACAATCGCCAAAGCCGAATTGTGGAAGGTTGGCCAGGCCAAGCCGGGGGATCACATCCGCTTCCATCCGATCTCCTTCGACGAGGCACTCGCGCGCGAGAAGGCGCAGGATTTCGCGATCGCCAACCTCGCACCTGTGGAAACCGCGCTGAATGCCGACCAGCCGATGCGCGCACCAGCCGGAACGGCGTCGGCCACCGTGCTCGCCATGCTGCCTGCGAGCGGTGATCGGCCGGCGGTCGCCTATCGTCAGGCCGGCGATCGTTACATTCTGCTGGAATACGGGCCGAACGAGCTCGACCTGCGTTATCGCTTCCGGGTTCATGCGCTCATGGAAGAACTGAAAGCGAATCCGGTCGCCGGCATTCTGGAGCTATCGCCCGGCGTTCGGTCGTTACAGATCAATTACGACAGCCGCGTGATCCATCAACGATCGCTGCTCGATGCACTACTTGCCGCCGAAGACCGGCTGCCACCGGTCGAGAGCATGAAGGTGCCGACCCGCGTGTTGCATCTGCCCATGGCATTCGAGGATTCGGCAACGCTTGACGCGGTGACCCGCTATCGTGAAACGGTGCGCAGCAGTGCGCCATGGCTTCCGAACAATGTCGACTTCATCCAGCGCATCAACGGTCTGGATAGCAGAGATGAGGTGCGCGACATCATCTTCAATGCAAGCTACATGGTGCTCGGGCTCGGCGACGTTTATCTCGGCGCTCCCTGTGCGGTGCCCGTCGATCCACGCCATCGCTTGCTGACATCGAAATACAATCCGGCTCGCACCTTTACCGCGGAAGGCACAGTCGGCATCGGCGGCGTCTATATGTGCATCTACGGCATGGATAGCCCCGGTGGGTATCAGCTTGTCGGACGCACTCTGCCGATCTGGAACAAGTTCCTTAAAAATCCGGTGTTTGCACCCGGCCAGCCATGGCTGTTGCGCTTCTTCGATCAGGTGCGGTTCTATCCGGTGAGTGAGGATGAACTCACCCGTCTGCGCGAGGATTTTCGCGAGGGCCATGCCGCGATCCGGATCGATGAGGAAGTATTCGATCTCGGCAGCTATCTCGCCTTCCTCGAACGCGAGGCCGACTCCATCGCGAGATTCCGCGCACGGCAGCACGAGGCGTTTCGCGCGGAAGTCTCGCGCTGGCAGGCGGACGACGGCATCCTGGCCGAAGTGGAAGATGACATCTCGACCGATGACGAGGATATCGACGGGCATCTCGTATCTTCCGATATGCATGGCAACGTCTGGAAGGTATTGGTCGAGGAAGGCCAATCAGTTGAGGCGGGCGCTCCGATTGTCATCCTTGAAGCGATGAAAACCGAGTTAAGCATCGTCGCGCCACTCGCCGGCACGGTGCGAACGCTCTATTGCAGGCCGGGCCGTCCTGTCACCACCGGCGATCGTCTACTGCTCATCGAGCCTGCTGCCTGAGTATCTGGAAATGAAGTTGCCTGCCTTTTTGACTATCAGCACCTTGCACCATCTCTATGCCGGCGGGCTTCGCCCGGCGGACGTGATCTCCACGCTTTACCAGCGCATCGCCGCCGTCAGCGATCCCGGGATTTTCATCACCCTCCTGCCCCAGGACCAGGTGCTGAGGGCGGCGGAGGCTCTCGGCCCGTTCGACACCGAGGCCAAACCACTATGGGGCGTGCCATTCGCGGTGAAGGATAACATCGACGTGGCTGGCGTGCCGACTACAGCGGCCTGTCCCGGCTTCGCCTACACACCTGGCGAGACAGCATTCGCGGTGCGGCGCCTGCTCGATGCCGGCGCGTTGATGATCGGAAAGACCAATCTTGATCAGTTCGCGACTGGCCTGGTCGGCGTGCGCACCCCCTACCCGGTACCTCGCAACGCCTGTGATGCCGCCTATGTGCCAGGCGGATCAAGCAGCGGCTCTGCAGTGGCGGTGGCGCGCGGGCTTGTCACCTTCGCGCTCGGCACGGATACGGCCGGGTCGGGCCGCGTGCCTGCAGCCCTGAACAACATCGTCGGGCTGAAGCCTTCGCTTGGCATTGTATCGTCCCACGGCGTCGTGCCGGCCTGTAAGACGCTCGACACGCTGTCCGTGTTTGCTGGATCGGTCGAGGACGCCGACGCCGTCTATCAGGTGGCCCAGGCCTTTGACCCCGCCGACAGCTGGTCGCGGTCCCTTCCCGTCGCCAACCGTCCCGGATCGATACCTCCTGGCTTGCGTCTTGGCATGCCAGACGCAGCGGGCCGGAAGTTCGGCGGCGATGCGCTGTCGGAGGCTGCGTTCGATGCCGCGCTGGACGATGTTTCGAAAGTCATGGACGGCAAAGCTCCGGCGGCTATCGAGATGGCGCCATTGTTCGAGGTTGCCGACCTGCTCTATAGCGGTCCCTGGATTGCCGAGCGCTATCATGCCGTTCGCGGCCTGATCGAGAGCACGCCGGATGCGCTCCACCCGACCACGCTGAAGATCATATCGGGTGCGAGAGGCTACAGCGCATCCGACGTCTTCGACGGTCTCTACAAACTTTCCGACTTGCGCCGCAAAGCCGAGGCTCTCTGGAAAATAATCGACGTGCTTGTCGTGCCGACATTTCCGCGGCCCCGCACCCTTGCCGATCTCCAAGCTGATCCTGTCGGTCCCAACAGCGAGCTTGGCACCTACACCAACTTCGTCAATCTGCTCGACCTCTGCGCGCTGGCGGTGCCGGCACGCTTCCGCAGCGATGGCTTTCCCTCAGGCGTGACGCTGATCGCACCACGCGGTCAGGACGGATTGCTAACTGCGATCGGATCACGCCTGCATGCTGCCGCCAACGTTCCGATCGGAGCGACGGGAATGAGACTGCCACCGGCACCGGAGTTTCTTGCGAGGGCGGCACCCGGCGAAATCGAACTCGCCGTCGTCGGAGCGCATCTTTCCGGCATGGCGCTGAACCACGAATTGACCAGCCGCGGCGCCCGCTTTCTGCGTGCGGGACCAACCGCACCCGACTATCGCCTCTATGCTCTCGCCGACGGCCCACCCGCCCGGCCGGGTTTGATGCGCGTCGCCGCCGGCACCGGATATCAGATCTCGACGGAGGTGTGGGCGCTGACGCCAGAGGCACTCGGCAGCTTCATGACGGGGGTGCCATCCCCGCTGGGTATCGGCACGACCTTGCTTGCCGATGGCACCACGCCAAAGGGTTTTATCGTGGAGACCGAAGGCACAGTCGGCGCGCGTGACATCTCCGAGTTCGGAGGGTGGCGCAACTTTATCAATTCAAATGCAGCATAGTCGAACCTTGCACCAGGTGATATCTCCCGGAGCCTGGAGCTTCTGAGTCCGCGCCCCGGAACACAGCGGCTGCCAAAGCCGCCTTTCAACGACAGGCAATCAAGGACTGGGAGGCAGGCTTGCCTTGAAAAGGAGGGCGAGGAACGCAAGAGCATCGAGGTGATGACGATACATATCGGGCTCGGATTCCACGTCCCTGCCCTTTGGATTATCGCCGATCGACTGGCTCAACGCAAAGAGAACTGGAAGCCGTTCCCCCCGAACCGGTTGATCTCTCGCTGGTTTCCAAACCCGCAGGACATAGTTCTGGAAATTCTATTGATAGGCCGATACCGTGCGGCCCGTTCAAATCCGCATGCTATCTCCGTAGCGGCTTGTCATCATCGTAGAGGATACGTTCCGCCGCACCGTCCAGATCATCATACTGGCCGCTGCTCAGCGCCCACATGAAGGCCGCAAGTCCGGCAAGCCCCAATGCCAGCGCGATCGGAACCAGATAAAGGAAATCCGTCATGCGCTTCTCCCAACCATAGGTTGCGCCGTGGATCGCCAAGCCGGCCTGTTTACGCGCGCTGTGCGTCCGCCATCACGAAGGCGTAGCGCATTTGCGATTACAATCAGCGATGACAGCGACATGGCGACCGCCGCAACCAGCGGAGTGACATATCCAAGCACCGCGACAGGCACCGCAAGAACGTTATAAATAACCGCCAGCCAGAGGTTTTGTTGCACCAGCCGCGCTGCCTCGCGCGCGATCGTGATCGCCTGCGGCACCGCCTGAAGGTTCTCATGCAGGAATACGAGATCGGCGGCATTGCGTCCGATATCGGCCGCCGAGGCCGGCGCGATCGACGCATGTGCAGCAGCCAATGCAGGCGCGTCGTTGAGACCGTCCCCAACCATCAGGACTTTCCGTCCGGCCGCCGTAATGGCTTCGATACGCGCAACCTTGCCGCCGGGCGATACGCCGGCGGTGTACGCGACACCCACCCCGTCTGCGATCCGGCGAACCGCATCGTCGCGATCTCCTGACAGGATCTCGATCTGAAGTCCATCGCGTGCCAGCGTGGCCACGGCCTCGCGCGCGCCGTCGCGCAGCCGATCCTCGAAATCGAACTCGGCCACCAGCTCCCCGTCGCACGCCAGCACGACCGTTGCCGGCGGCGCGCTCTTCTCATGTCGCTCCGATATGTCAAGCGCCCAGTCCGCGCGACCGAGGCGAAACGTATGATCTTCGATTTGCGCTTCCATTCCTGCGCCGGGCAGCTCGGCGACAGTTGTCGCGTCAAGCACGATGGCATTTGCCGGTGCGGCCATTGCCAACGCCCGCGAATAGGGATGACGGGAATGAGCGGCCAATGCTGCGGCAACCTGCAGCGCAGCCGGGTCGATCGTCGCAGAATTGCGCAGGCAAGGCTGCCCCAGCGTCAACGTGCCGGTCTTGTCGAACACGACGGCATCGATCTCCGCCAGCCGCTCCAGCGCGGCGCCATCCTTCAGCAGCATGCCGCGCTCAAACAAGCGGCGTGCCGCCATGACCTGCACCATTGGCACCGCCAGTCCCAAAGCGCAGGGACAGGTGATGATCAGAACCGCAATGGCAACGGTGATCGCGCGATGAAGATCCCCGGTGACGACCAGCCAGCCGATGCATGTCAACAGCGCGACGGTATGGACCACCGGCGCATAGAGCCGTGACGCGCGGTCGGCAATCCGCCGATAGGTGGAGCGGCCGGATTCCGCGGCTTCCATCAGGCGCATCATCTCGGCCAGGAAGGACTCGCGCGCCACCGCCGTCGCAACGATGGTCAGCGGCCCGCTGAGGTTAAGGGTCCCTGCCTGTAAGAGCGTTCCATCGCGAACCGGAACTGGCTCGCTTTCACCGGTGAGGAGTGAAAGGTCGATGTCAGATCGTCCGCTGATAACCCGCGCATCCACCGGAACCCGCTCGCCGGCCGCCAGCATGATCGTCATGCCGACCTCGATCTCGCCGACGGGCAGATAAACGCGCGTCCCATCCGGATGCAGCACCAGTGCACCACGCGAAGCCAACCGCGCCAACCCCTTTACCGCGGTACGTGCACGCTCGCGCATCATATGGTCGAGCGTTCTGCCAATCAGCAGGAAGAATAGAAGGGAGACCGACGCATCGAAATAAGCGTGCGCGCCATGATGGGCGGTCTCGTAGAGGCTCATGCCGAAGGCCAGCAGCACGCCGATCGAGATGGGGACATCCATGTTGGTGCGGCCATGACGCAGCGCATTCCAGGCCGAGCGAAAGAAGACTCGCCCTGAATAGGCCAGCACCGGCAACGCAATCAGTGCCGACAGCCAGTGGAACAGGTCTCGGGTGGCGGCATCGGCACCGGCCCATACCGAGACTGAGAGCAGCATGATGTTGCTTGCCGCGAATCCAGCTACCGCAAGCGCACGAATCAGTTCCTGAAGTGCAGCATCCTTGTCATCGGCCTTGATGTCGTAGAGATGCGCGTCATAGCCGATCGCCTGCAGCGCAGCGATGAAAGGCGGTGGGCTCGCGGCGTCGGTCCATCGCACTGTCGCATGCCGGCTTGAGAGATTGACGCGCGCAGCTAAGACGCCGGGCAGCGCGCTGAGCGCAGATTCGACACGATGAACGCATGCACCGCAATGAACGCTGGGCACCGATAGATCGGTTTGGCGCAGGCCGGGTTCAATCAGGCGGCTCGCGAGCAAGACTTCCGCGTCCTGACGAGCCTGATAGCCCGGGCCGATCATACCGTCGCTTCCCGGTGCGCAGCAACTCATCGCGGCCTCATCGGTTCATATCGGCTGGACGGACCGATAGGCATGCCATGTACCGTGACCGAGCACGGGGAATACCACGATCAGCCCGACGAGCCCGGTCGCAATGCTGAACAGTATCAACACCAGCATGATTGCAGCCCATGTCAGCATCGCAGGAAGGTTGTGCCAAACGAGCGCGAGGCTTGATCCCATCGCAGTCAGCGCGTCTGTGCGTTGTTCGAGCTGCATCGGAATCGAGAATGCGCTGATCGCGAAAGAGAACGCCGCGAACAGCGCACCGACGACGCTGCCGACGATCAGCATGCTCCAGCCGGTCGGCGTGCCGAACAGCATCGGGACGACGTGATCAAGCCCCGGAAACGGAACCAGTCCAAAGAATAACGCATAGATGATAACCGCCGCGCGCATCCATAGCAGCATCAGCATGCATAGCAGCACGCCGGTGAACATAATCTGCGCACCCGAGGACGGGCGAACGAAAATCATTCGCGACAAACTCACCGGCTGCCCCGCAGCGAGCAGGCGGCTCTTGACGTAAGGCCCGACCGCAAGGATCGGTCCGACCACCATGAATCCCGCCAGCGCGGGGAACAGGATGTAGTCCAGCTCGAATTTGAAAAGACCGCCGACGATGACCGCCGACAGCACGAAGACGAGACAGCCATAGGCGATGCTCAGACCCGGCACAGTGCGGAAATCGCGCCAGCCGAGCGCCAGCCATTCAAATGCCGATGCCGGCGTCAGATCGCGTTTCCAGCGCTTCACGATCGGAGATGGCGCCGCGACCGGCGGGATGATGATATCCGAATTAGCGGTATCTGATTTGACCACGTCCGTTCCCCGTCGAAGCTGAAACCTTCACGGCGAGCACGAGGACTTCGCCGCGCTGAATGCGCCGCTTGAACCTCCTCGCGCCGCATCCGCCCTTACATGTGCGACACAGCCCGGCTGCGATGTCACAGCAACATAGACCAGATGCCAGTTTGCGCCGATTACGAGCGCAAGGCCTGCCGCCACCAGCAGCCAGATCGACAATCGCCGGCGCCGCGTCGTCGCTGCATCGCTCATGGCCCGGGCTTCCTCAAATCGACCAGATAGAGCGCCAGGATCTTGCGATCGAGCGCCGAGAGCCGGTTCTCCCAGGTTGGCATATGGCCCTGGCGGCCGCCCCACACCGTCGTCTCGATGGCCTGTGCATCGCCGCCGTAGATCCACAACGAATCGGTCAGGTTCGGCGCGCCCATCTCAACGTTACCCTTGGCATCGTCCCCGTGACATGAAGCGCAGTTGGCCGCGAATACCGCCTTGCCGGCCGCGATCCTATCGGCGGGAATATCTTTCGCATCCGGAAGCGCCAGGCTGCGAACGAACGCGATCACATTGTCAATGTCAGGACGCGGCAGCATGCTATCCCGGCCGAATGCCGGCATCTGCGAAGTCCGCGTATCAGGATGCGTCGAGTTGATGCCGACGCGAATTGTTTCTGCAATGGCTTCCGGACTCCCGCCCCACAGCCACGACTGCGCTGTCAGGCTTGGAAAGCCCCTGCCGCCCTCCGCATTGCGGCCATGACACGCTGCGCAATTGTCACCAAACAAGGTGCGCCCGGTCTCGCGCACCGCTTCCATCAGGCGGGAATCCTTCCGGATGTCTGCGAAGCTCTCCTTCTCGATGCGATCAGACCAGACGGCACGATCAAGCGCCGCCTGCTTCACGGACTCGGTCACGATCTGACGCTGGTCGTTGCCGAGCAATCCCTTCGTGTAGGTCGTGCCGAGAGGCCAGGTCGGCATCAAGATCCAGTAGACAACCGAGAATACGACAACCACCGCAAGAAAGAGATAGATGACGCGCGGCACCGGCGTGTTCAACTCGATGATGCCGTTCCACTCATGCCCCGTCGTGAGATACCCGGTATGCGGGTCGCGTTGCTCTTTTCCCATCGCCCGCCCTATCCTCTGAACGGCTTATCATCGTCATGAAGGATCGCCTGCGCCGCACGTTCGAACGGCTTCCGGTTCGACGGCCAATAGGCGTAGATGACGACGAACAGCGAAAGTCCGATCAGATAAAACAACCCAAAGGACTTCGAGAACCACACCAGCATGTCGTGTTCGAAGCTCATGATCCATTCTCCGCCGATGCGACAGGTTTGTGCGCCGCGTCCGTCAGACGGCCGAGCACCTGCAGGTAGGCGACCAGCGCATCCATTTCCGTGAGATCGTTTGGATGCCCGTCAAAGGCACGCACGTGAGTTGCCTCGCCGTAGCGCTTGGTGACGCCCTCGGCTCGCGACGAATCCGGTGCTGCCTGGCCGTAAGCGTCGGCTGCAGCATTCGCAATCATATCGTCGGTATAGGGAACGCCAACGGCGCGCTGCGCCTTGAGATGATTGCTCAGATCATCCGTGCGCAGTTCAGTGCGCGACAGGAAAGCATAGGACGGCATCACCGATTCCGGCACCACATCGCGTGGATTATTGAGATGGGTAACGTGCCACTCGTCGGAATACTTCTCGCCAAGGCGCGCAAGGTCGGGGCCCGTCCGCTTGGACCCCCATAGCATGGGATGATCATACTTGGACTCGACCGCGAGCGAATACGGCCCATAGCGCTCGACCTCGTCGCGCAACGTGCGGATCATCTGCGAGTGACAAGCATAACATCCCTCGCGGATATAGATGTTGCGGCCAGCGAGTTCGAGCGGGGTGTAGACGCGCATGTCCGGCGCGTCCTCGACCGTCTGGTGGATGGTGAACAATGGCGCGATCTCGACCAGTCCGCCGATGCTGGCGACGCCGATGATGCTGAGCACGAGACCAATCGCCTTGCGTTCAAGCCGATAGTGAAAACCGAACATCGCCCTCACTCTCCCGGTTGCAGAACGACGCCACCGAGCACGGGCTGATCAGCCGCGGCTTCCGGCGCTGCCTGCGGCGCAGTACGAATGGTCATCCACATATTGTAGCACCCGATCACTGCTCCAATCAGGAACAGGAGGCCGCCGATGGCACGCGCGATGTAGTAGGGGTGCATCGCGACCAGCGAGTCAGTGAAGGTATAGGCAAGCGTTCCGCTTTCGTTATAGGTCCGCCACATCAGTCCCTGGATGATGCCGGAATTCCACATTGCGAAGACGTAGATGACGGTGCCGCCGACCGCGAGCCAGAAATGGGCCTCCACCAGCTTCGCCGAATACATCGCCTCCCGCTTCCACAGCCACGGCACCGATGCATAGATCGCTCCGAACGTGATCATGGCGACCCAGCCGAGAGCGCCGGCATGAACGTGGCCGACAGTCCAGTCGGTGTAATGCGACAGAGAATTCACCGAGCGGATCGCCATGAACGATCCCTCGAAGGTGGAAAGGCCATAGAACACCGCCGCCACCATCATAAAGCGCAGCACGGCATCGTCGCGCACCTTGTGCCATGCCCCATTGAGCGTCATCAGCGCGTTGCCTGCCGATACCCAGGAGGGCACCAGCAGCATCACCGAGAAAGTCATGCCGAGCGACTGAACCCATTGCGGCAGCGCCGTGTAATGCAGGTGATGCGAGCCTGCCCACATGTAGAAGAACGTGATGCCCCAGAAGCTGATGATCGACATCCGGTAGGAATAGATCGGCCGCCCTGCCCGCTTGGGCATGTAATAATACAGCATTCCGAGAAAACCGGAGGTGAGGAAGAACGCGACCGCGTTATGACCGTACCACCACTCGGTCATCGCATCCTGCACGCCGGCAAACAGCGAATAGCTCTTGGCGCTACCCCATGAAACCGGTACCGCGAGGTTGTTGACGATGTGCAGCATCGCCACGACCAAGATGAAGGCCATGTAGTACCAATTTGCGACGTAGATATGCGGCTCCTTGCGGCGGGCAAGCGTGCGCAGATAGAGCACGAAATAGGTCACCCACACGACCACCAGCCAGAGATCAGCGTACCATTCGGGCTCGGCATACTCCTTCGATTGCGTCACGCCCATGAGGTAGCCCGAGGCTGCGATAATGCAGAACAGGTTGTAGCCGAGCAGTACAAACCACGGGCTGAGCTGGTCCGGCAGGCGCGCTCGCGATGTGCGCTGCATGACGTAGAATGAGGTCGCGATCAGCGCGTTGCCGCCGAAGCCAAAGATGACGCCCGAGGTGTGAACCGGGCGCAACCGACCAAAACTCGCCCAGGCGGCATCGAAGGTCCAATCCGGATAGGCCAGGAGCCACGCCACCCAGTCCCCGACGAACATGCCGATGACGGCCCAGATCATGGCCATGACGATGCCGAACTTGCTCGGCTCGTCGTAATAGCTGTCGAGTCGCTCGTCAGACGGCTCAGGCGCATAGAATCCTGAAATGACATAAAAAATGCCGATAATCGACGCCAGCAGGACCATTCCGCCATGTGTGCCGAACGGATCGTGGCTGCCGGCGGTGGCCATTGCCAGCCCGACGATCGCCATCAGTATCAGAATGACGAGCGCGGTCTGACGCTCCGACTTTGTCAGCTGGGCAATCATTACGCCTGCTTCCTCTGCGCCCAGCTCCGATTGAGCGTGGGCTCCCCAAAACGCGATCTCCGGTCGGACAGGCGCCCATGAGCGAGTGGACGCACCGCGGCCTCCGAGAATCGACAAGAATTCTATCGCGAACGGCCACCCTTTCTTTGCGCCAACGCAAAGATCGCGATGGTGGTCCGTCCACCCGCCGCGGCGCTCAGTCCGATCGCAGAAATCTGCCAAGACGGCTTTCGGAAACGGCCTCTGAGATTTTTATTGCGTTTCTGCAACGTCCTGCACCGCGGCCTGCGGCATGCTTCCGTGACCGCAACGCCGATAAAAAGAGAGAACGTCTGATGATCGACCGAGCAGCTGGTTCTCGTGAACAGACGGCCCCCCAAGGGCGGGCTGATGAGTCTGCCCGCCTCACAAAAGGAAGGCGATTGGTGGCCTACTGGCGCCTGTTGGCAACATTAGCCGCAGGCGCGCTGATCATGCCGGCTTATGGCCAGAGCCATAAGCATGATACCGCTCCAAAGGCAGCCCAAACCACCCAAAGCACGCCTGCCGCAAAGTCCGCGCCGGCCGCCTCCGCAAAAGGCTCCACGGCCGATCCGGCCACCGTGGACTATCATTCAGCAACCATCTTCACGATCAAGACCGGCATCGCCGATGGTCGGATGGTCTATCTCGGAGTGGGCGGCAAGATCGATGGCAAGGTCAATCCGACCCTTGTGGTGCATGAAGGCGAGCTCGTCCAGATCAATCTTATCAACGGCGAAGGTGCCCAACACGATATGGTGCTGGACCAGTATGCCGCGCGCTCGGCGATCGTCCTCGGCAAGAATGCGTCATCGACCTTCTCGTTCGTGGCCAACAAAGTCGGCGACTTTGCCTATTTCTGCTCCATCGCCGGTCATCGGGCCGCCGGCATGGAAGGGCTGATCCAGGTTGTTCCGGGAACGCGTGCCGGCACCGCCACCAATGCGCCCGATATCGTACGCGATCCCGCCGATCTTCCGGGCCCGATCGGGTCGCGCCAGCCGCAGGTCGTGCATGTCGACCTCGAGACAGTCGAGCTGCAAGGCCGCCTCGACGATGGCACCACCTATAACTACTGGACATTCAACAAGAAAGTGCCGGGGCCCCTTGTCCGCGTGCGAACCGGCGATACGGTGGAGGTGACCCTCAAGAATGCGGCGGACAGCGTCATGATGCATTCGGTCGATTTCCACGCCGCCATCGGTCCTGGCGGCGGCGCGCACTACACCCAGATCGAGCCGGGTAAAAGCGCGACCTTCAGTTTCAAGGCACTCAAGCCCGGCGTCTATGTTTATCACTGCGCCACGCCGAGCGTTGCCCACCACATCGCGAGCGGCATGTATGGACTTATCGTGGTTGAGCCGGAAGGCGGCCTGCCGCAGGTCGACCGCGAATTCTACGTCATGCAGGGTGAGCTCTACACTGTCGAGCCGTTCGGCTCCAAGGGTGCGCTGGAGATGGACTATGACAAACTGGTGTCAGAGCGGCCGGAATATTTCGTGTTCAACGGCGCAGTCGGCGCCCTGAGCAAGTCGCACCCGCTCTATGCCAATGTCGGTGACACCGTTCGAATCTTCTTCGGCGTCGGCGGCCCTAACTTCACATCGTCATTCCATGTCATCGGCGAAATTTTCGACCATGTCTACGGGATGGGGAGCCTCACTTCACCGCCTCTGACCAACGTGCAGACGGTCACGGTGCCGCCCGGCGGCGCCACAGTGGTTGACTTCAAGGTGGCCCGCGCTGGAACCTTTGTCCTTGTCGATCACGCGCTGTCACGTGCCGAGCGCGGACTCTCGGGACAGCTGGTGGTCGATGGACCAGCGGATGACGACATCATGCATGCAGGGCCAGCCAGGGAGATCAGGAAATAGTCTCGAGAGGAGGACATGGAAGCGTCCGGCATTGGGCTGATACATTGCACCCCTTCCGCACCCCTTCCCTCTTCGGAGGACGGCTCAGGATCTAAACAACAAGGCTCCCGGAACCAGCGTTCCGGGAGCCTTGCTTCCGATACTTCTGGCCGCGCCGGGATGACGCAGCCGGTCCACCATTGATGCCTAGGGACTCGCCGCCTGGGAGAGAAGGCCTTCGAACACACCTTTGGCCTTTCCTGGCTGCTTGACCGTCTTTGCCTGTTCCAGGTTCGCCGGCTTGCCGGCGACAATCAGGGCCACCATTCCCATGCCGTAGTGCGGAACGCATTTGACCCCATAGACGCCCTCTTTATCGATCGTGACGGTGACCGGCTTACTGATCTCGCCCTTGAACGGCTTTGCGCCCTCAGGCACCATGCCATCGATGCTGGCGGCATCATGTCCCTTGTCGGTCGGAACGAAAGTCACCGTGTCACCCAGTGCCACCTTGATAAAATCCGGTTCGAAGACCATGGCGCCTTTTTGACCCTTGTTCAGCATCTTGACCTCATGGTCGGCGGCGGACGCTGCGCCCGTGATCAACAAGCCCGCCAGCGCAACTCCAACGGCGGTCATCTTTTTCATCTTCAGCCCTTCCATCTTCACATATCGTCTTACCTGACATCTGTTTGGTACAGCGGCCGGCAATGGATGACGTTGCACTGGCGCAAATTGGTTCAGAAAAGCGAACGGCGATGGATGGGCTTGCTATGACGATGGACTTCACTAACGAGACGATGCGGGAGTCTTCACTTTCGGGCAGATTCGCGTCTGGATTTGTCCGATCTGAAATGGCACTTCCGACGTAGCCACAGTGCGCAAGGCATATGGCGTGGAGCATGCCGATGGCGTGGAGCATGCAGACCTGGCTAGGCCGCGAATTGGAAGCTGGTTGCGCCTCTATGTTTCCTGCGATCTGCCATCCGCCACCAGCAGCAGACCATGAGGATCCACCACGGTAACCCTCTGACGGGCGCTCTTGACGAGTCCTCTGGCCTCCCAGGCAGTCATCAGCCGGCTGACCGTGTGCAGCGTTGTGCCGGTCATCTCCGCGATATCCCGGCGGGAAATCGGCAAATCGATCAGGAGGCCATCTTCGGTTTGCTTGCCTGTCTGCCGAGCGAGCTTGAGCAATGCACGAGCCACACGCTGATCGACCTGCGCGGTCGCCATTTCGACCAGCCGTGCATGCGCGTTCTCCAAACGCTCGCCCACGGTCTTGTACGTATTGATGCTGAAAGACGGGAAGGCGGACGCGAACCCCTGCCAGAGCGAGCTCGGCCATGCCAGGACCACGCAGTCGACCGCTGCAATAGCGCTTGCAGGATATGTCGTGCGGCCGAGCGCGTTGGCGATCCCTATCAATTCGCCAGGACCGATATAGCGGATGATGACGTCCTGCCCGTCCGGCGTTGTCCGCATGACACGAACATGGCCGTCCAACAGCAGGAAAAACGATTGCGCTTCCTGTGCTTGCTCAAAAACTGGCCGCCCTCTTGCAACCCTGAGCGAGGTCGCCTGACCGATCAGCTGCTCGAGATCGGTGGGCGTCAATCCTCGAAATAGGGGAAGATCGGCAATGAGGGAACGGTCGAGACGACGCATATCGGGAATTCCTATTATCCCGCATATGGTTATCGCGGCATTCTCCCCGTTGCAAAGCAAACGGTGTCACCTGGCAGGCGTATCAGGCGCGCTTCAGGCTGTTGCCGAGTGCTCGAAAAAGTCGTCTGTCTTCTTCCCCGGCCCGCAATCGCGGCCGCATGAGCATTCCACCGAACACCAACGCATAGCCAAGAAAGGCGACGCTCCACATCGCGGCGGATATGTATAGCAGCACCGTCTGTTCCGGATGGAACGCCGCCCCCACACGCAGGACGGCGGCGATCAATACACTCGCAAAGATGGCGCAGCCTTCGATCCCCGCGCGCAGTTCGCGCCCCGTGTGGCCGAGCGTCGCCCGCACCATCACGCTCAACGTCATCGCGCCGATCGCGCCGGTGCCGACGGCATGAAGGCCGGCCGCCTGCGGCACCGCATGCGGAACCAGCACGGAAAGCCCCACCAGCAGAAGCCCGACGGGGACGAAGGCAAAAGACAGGTGAAGGACCAGGACCAGCGGATCGCGCCATGTGCGGTCACCCGCCCACCGCGCCAGTCGCGCGGCATTGATGCCGGCGGAAACGACCAGAACCACCCCGGTCTCAAGCCGCTCAGGCAAGAAAGCCCACATCGCCAATGCGATCACCGACAGGACAATAGCCGCTATGTCGAAGCGACCGAATGAGACCGGCAGACGCCCCGGACTCATACGTGCGAGCCAGTTGTGCGTGAAAGTCGGAATGATGCGACCGCCGATCAGCATGATCAGCACGACGAAGGCGCCAAGCGCGAGACGGCGCGCGACATCGGAAACCCCGTCGAGGTGAGCTTCCGCGTGAAAAGCAACATTGGCTGCGAACAGCACCGTCACCGGAATGAGAACCTTGAGGTTGCGCCAGTTGTGGCCGGCCAGAATCTCGATCCCGGCCGCGGCCGAGACCGCGAGAAGGAACGCGCAGTCAACCGCCATCGCCGGGACCCAGCCAATGGTGGACGAAAAGAACACGGCAAACCGCCCGGCGAGCCACAGCGACACCAGCGCCAGCAGCGGTGTGCCCTGCACCGGCAGCCGCCCTGTCCAATTGGGAATCGCGGTCAGCAGAAAGCCCGTGACAATTGCCGCTCCATAGCCGAACAGCATCTCATGGATGTGCCAATCCACCGGAATGAACAGGCTCGCTGTCTCTGTCGCACCATATAACAGCGGCAGCCAGAACAGGATCGATATGCCCGAGTAAAGCGCACCCAGCAGAAAGAAGGGGCGAAAGCCGTAGGAGAGGATGGCCGGATAGCGGCCCGGCCGCGTGCGAGGGATAGCCATCGGAACTCAAATCCATTGCGCTTTTGACGGCCCTACGGCACGAGCAGTGGATGAACACCTGTTGGTCCGCCAAAAAACATACGAAACGGAAATCCGGTTCAATTCGATCCCAGGGAGCGAGCCGAGAACTCCGGAAATCAGCGACTTAATAATATTACGGCAATTCTGACGGCCAGGTCTTTGAGTGAGCGCAAACTAGCTCGCGATGAAAATGAGATCGATCGGTCAGCTCGTCGTCAGCACCCGCACCGGCCCTTGGCGCTCCAAGACGTCAACAACAACGTTTTGTCCGGATTGCCGCAGCGCGACATCAACTTTTCCATCGCCTATCGAGAGATTACGCAGAACGACCTGCTCAAGAAAAGCAGGCATCGTCGGCTCGTCAAACGTGATGCGCATCTCGTCAGGTTCGAATCCCAACCCCAGGCACGCCTGCAACATGAAAAACGGCGCGGCCGCAGCCCAGGCCTGGGGCGTACATGCCACAGGATAAAACGTCGGCCCCAGGGTGCGCTGACGCGGAAATCCGCAGAACAGTTCGGGCAGGCGTCTCATATCAATATAGCCGGAGGCCGCGAACAAACCTTCGAAAATACGCGCGGCATCGCGGCGAAATCCGTAGCGGGCAAATCCCGCTGCGATCAACGCATTGTCGTGAGGCCAGATAGATCCGTTGTGGTAGCTCATCGGATTATAGCGTGCTTCCGTCGAGGCCACGGTTCGGACCCCCCAGCCGCAAAAGGACGAGGCACGCATCAAGCTTTTCACCACAAGGCCGGCCCGCTCCGGCAAGGCGATACCCGTCAAAAGCGCATGACCCGCATTTGACGTGCGGACCCGGCATGGGCGCTTGTCGCCGTCCAGCGCCAGCACGTAGGTGCCAAGCTCCTCATCGAAGAAATGCGCGTCGTAGACTTCCCGCAATCTCCTTGCATGGGTCTCGTACTTTGCTGCTCGCGGGCCATATCCCAGCCGCTTCGCAATCCTGAAAGCGGCGTGCCAAGCGCCATAGACGTAAGCCTGGACCTCGGCCAGCGCGATGGGACCCTTAGCAAACGTTCCGTCGGCGTGGAAGACGGAGTCATAGCTGTCCTTCCACCCCTGATTGATTAATCCTTCCGAGCTCTGTCTGTGATACTCGACAAAGCCATCGCCATCGCGATCGCCATATTGTTCAATCCAAGTCAGCGATGCCTCAATGTGCGGCCAGAGCTTTCGAATCGTGACCAGATCGCCGGTTCGATCGAGATAAGCGCCAGCGAGCATGACAAAAAGCGGCGTTGAATCGACGCTGCCGTAATACTGGCGGAAAGGCACCTCGCCCAGCTCGGACATTTCTCCGGCGCGCATCTCGTGGAGAATCTTGCCGGGCTCGGCATCGGCAATAGGATCTTCGCTCTTCGCTTGATGGGCAGCAAGATGAAGCAAGACGCCTCGCGCCAATTCCGGATCAAGCCAAAGCGTTTGCAAGGCCGTGATCAGCGCATCCCGACCGAAAACCGTCGAGAACCAGGGGATCCCGGCATAGGGATACGGCCCTTCGGGCGTATCCGTTGTCAACATGTAGAGGTCGGAAATGCTGCGCCTTACCGCCTCATTGAAGATCTCATTCGACGTCGTGATCGAGGCTGCTCGAGAGGAGGAATTTCGCAAGGCGCGCTGAGCGTCACGCAATGCGCTGAAGAAAGCGTAGCGCGGCGGATGATTTATGCCCTCGGTGCCGCAATTGATCTCCAGAAACAGCGACCGGGATTCCTTGGGCGCCAGCGTCAGTGTAAACAACGCGCTTCTCGCCGTCAGTTGATCCGGAGCCGGGTCGAACGACAACGTTGTGAACCGATGATGATGATCGAGCCCCACATAATTGAGAACCACGCGATTTGCTGACATCTCGGGTGGCTTCATGACGCCCCGCCGCTCACGGCGTGTGCCACGCACCTCGAATATGTCCGCGAAATCCGCCTCGAAGGCGATCTCGATAGCAAAGCTTCGCGGACACTCATCGAAATTGCGCACCATCAGGCGCTCGAAGCAGGTCGCGTTCCACAAGAACCGCGACCGACGGACGTGAACCATATCGTGGCGAAGAATCAGAGCCCCAGAATCGTCATAGATATCCGGGTTGGTCAGATCGCAAGTGAGCGTGGCGTTGTCGTCGCGCAGGGTCGACGACAGAAGCATCGGCCGTGCGTCCTCGATGGTGAGATACAGGTGCGACAAATGTCGAGTATCACGGTGATAGATCCCCTCGGGGCTTCCCGGTCCCGACAAGGCGTCACCGTTGTGATCGAACACGGCAAATGTGTCGCCATGCTTCAGCGTTCGAGGCCGCCGCTCCTGCAATGAGGCGGTGGCCGGAATGAAGAACTGCGCCAAAGGCGCGGCGCCAGCCCCTGCTGGCGCCAATGGTTCCATGCTGGCACCCTCCGACGACAACGTCATCGCCTACTCCGTCAGGCAACCCACTTGGAGGCTGATACCGTCGCTATGCAGACGATGCATGCCTGCAGCCTCGGTGTGCATCCCTGAGAGTCCGCGATAGATTCCGAGATAGTCCTGTGCCATCCGCTCCACCGTAGTTTCTTCTCGAAAGTCGAGCGCACCTTGCGCCTGTCCAGCGCCTCCACTTTATCGAGCGCCGCGACAGCTTCATCAACCAACCTGATGATGAACCCTAACCGTTCCGGATCCACGACCTCAGGCACTGAGCAGCACCGGAAGACAGTGACCCGCGTCCCCGCAGGCCATGGCCTCGATCATCACCGGCCCGACTGGCTCAGGCCAGTCGATGGGGAACAGGAGTGCTCGCACATTCCCGAGGGATCAGCTTTCTCCGCTTCGTTAATCTCACCGATATATTCGACGTTCGAATGGCCTTCAACCAGCGGCGCAATCGATTCGCCTCAGTATATCTCATCGGCCCTGTCTATCTTGGCGGCAATCTTGAGTTTTACACCGGCGCACGCAGCGATCCGTATGGTGCGATCGGGTCGTTTCTCAAGTGAGATCCGTCCCAGGAAAGCCACATAGTCTCCTTTCGGATTTTCGGAAAAAGGCAGGAGATCGCGCGGCAGGCCGTGATAGACTACACGGTGCTGGACGTCAGGCTCGCAACGCCCTTGACGAATTCTTCGCGAAGCTTGGTCGTTCCGCTTGCGAGCACCCCCACATCCGAGAAACCGGCTCTCGCTGCAATCTCGGCCGCATAGGGATTGGCGAGCGCGACCCCCAGCCTGCAAGCGCCCTCCTTCGATGGCTTTCTTGAACGTGTTAACGGGAGCAGCCATGGCGCTTCCTACTCGAAGAAAATGCTGACGGTGCCGAACCCGCCATAATCCGCGACGATGGTGTCCCCGTGTCGCGCCTCCACGGGGCGGACGAACGATCCGGCCAGGACGACCTGGCCTGCCTCAATATGGTCCCCATAAGCCGCCAGCCGGTTCGCAAGCCAAGCGATCCCCCGCGCCGGATGGTTCAGCACGCCGGCGCCGAGGCCGGTTTCCTCCACCTCGGCATTGCGCGAGACGATGGCCCCAATCCAGCGCAAATCCGTCTGGTCGGGCCGCACCGGTCGCCCGCCAAGGACGATGCCCGCATTGGCCGCGTTATCGGAAATGGTATCAACGATCGCGCGCGCCTGCTTTGTCGCAGGATCGACCCGCAATATCCGTGTGTCGAGTATCTCAAGCGCGGGTGTCACATAGTCCGTGGCATTCAGAACATCGAACACGCCGACGCCCGGCCCCTTCAGCGGAGCCTTCATCACGAAGGCAATCTCCGCCTCGATGCGCGGCTGGATGAAGCGATCCTTCGGCACTCTGTCGCCATCTGCGAACAACATGTCATCGAACAGCACGCCGGAATCGGGAATGTCGATATTGAGGGCGTATTGCATGGCCTTCGAGGTCAGTCCGATCTTCCAGCCGATCACCTTGCGGCCGGCGGCGATCTTCCGCTTGACCCAGGCTTGCTGGACCGCATAGGCGTCGTCCATGGTCATGCCCGGATGTTTCTGCGAGAGCAGCCCGGTCTGGATGCGAGTCCTTTCCGCCTCATCAAGGCTTGTGGCGGCGGCGGCAATTTCATCTGTGGACAGCATCTATCCCACCTTGTGAGCAACAGTGTTTCGCAAGCGGCTGATGCAATCAGCCTTGATCTCGCCGACATCGGCCCGTTCCAGCCCGGCAGGGCGGAGCGAAGCGGGCGCCAGCGCCCGCGTGTTTACCGGTGAAGGGCGATCGTCACGGCGCGATGATCGGCTGCGCCTTCAGCAGGGGCTCCTGCGTTCCGGTTCCAGCGAACAGGCTGCCATGCTCAAACCAGGATCGTGGCGCGGGTGCGCCCCACAGGGTCTGTCGCTGGGGATCCTTGAGGTCCCATTTGATGGGCTCGAGATCCGGATCAACGGTCTGGTAGTCGGAGCAATAGATTTCGATCCGATGGCCATCCGGATCGAGGACGTAAAGAAAAAAGGCATTGGAGATGCCGTGGCGACCGGGGCCGCGCTCGATGTTCTTAAGGTAGCCAGTGGTGGACATCAGATCGAGCAGGTCGATGATGTTGAGTGGCGTCGGCACCCAGAACGCCGTGTGGTGCAGGCGCGGGCCGAGGCCGTTGGTGAAGGCGATGTCATGAACGCCGCCCTTGCGGTGAAGCCAGGCCGCCCAGAGCTTCTGGCTTTCATCGTCCTCCGTGTATTCCGTCACTCGGAAGCCGATCGCGTTGTAGAATGCCACAGAGGCGTCCACATCCGGCGTAAAGCAGTTGAAATGATCGATGCGCAGCGGTTTCACGCCGCGGTAGAGCTTGTACTGCTGATGAATCGGCGGAAGCCGGTCCATCTTGAAATAGAACTCAAGCGGCGTCCCGAAATTGTCCAGCACGCGCAAGGTCCGTCCCTGGAAAGGCCGTTCGACCCATTCCACCGGGTGACCTTTGGTCTCGAACCAGGCCGCGGCCCTGTCGAGATCCTCCTCTGAATAGACCTTCAGGCTCAGCCCGTTAACCACCGGCACATTGCCCTTTCGCAAAATCACGCTGTGATGGCCGCGTTCCTCCAGGCCGCGCAGGAAGATGGCGTCACTGTCCTCGTGAGTGATCTGCAGGCCGAGCGTATCGACATAAAAGGCCCGACTTGCGGCAAGATCCTTAACCACGAATTCGACGTGGCTCAACCGAACCACATTGAAAGCAGGATAGAGATTAGGCTTCGGTATCGGCATGACGTTCCTCCATCAGGGGCCGGATCAAATAGACGTGGGCTCTTTCGTGGCGGCGCGAAGACGCTTCAGCATGTCTTCTCCCGCCATCTGTTCTGTTCGCTCAGTCGCCGGGCTTCCTGATCGCGCACTCTGGCGGCAAGGACGCGGAGCCGCCTTGCCCCGATATGATTGAGCATTCCCGCTCCGGCAGAAGCGAGCGGCGGCGCTTTCCGCCTTGGCGATCATATTTCCCAGCTCCCGACATTCGTTTCCTCTGTTACGCCCGGCGGGACGGACGGATTAAGGCCGCATCGTCTCGGCGTTCTGATCCTCCCGATCAACTCCATCAGACGCATCGGTCACCTGCCCGCCGATCCCGGTGGGTGCTGCCGCACGGCGCGGATGAATCGCTCTCTCGCCGGCGCAATTGGGGTCGATCTCGCGATACTCCACGACAAAGGGAATGCGGCGCCTTGAGCAGATTCCGCAATTCCTCGCCGCAGATACTTAATATGTTAATTAGTTTTCGCCCCGTGATCAAGAGACATATAACGTCCGCCCTTTACGGCGAAGACACGCCCATCACGGCAGGCACCCTCGCCTCTCCACCACCGAAATGACCGGCTGCATGACGTTCCTGCATCGATTGCCGGCGCAAATCGGCAACCCAATGCGATCCATTCAACAGACGTATGGCTGAACACATCTCAATGGGCCTGCCAGATCATTGACAGACGGAGGCCGATTATACCCGGACGACCGGACTTAGCCTGCGCGCGACTGAATGGAAGGCGAGACCCTACCTGGTGCCAGGAAGGCATTGGATGACCAATCGCGACGAAGCCACCAGCGCGTTTCGCGTGTTGCCGGCAGCCTCTCCATCTTGTTCTCCGCATGCCCCTCAGATCAACGAAATCAACGAGAAGCACTAACGCCCTGCCTGGGTAAGCTCCTTGCGAACCAGCGCTGCAGCATCGCATAAAGCCCGCAGCTTTCCGAATGCGATATGACGCGGCATGTATTTCATACCGCAATCCGGCGCGGGAACCAGCCGCTCTGCATCCACATGCTTAAGGCCGTTGCGGATGCGTTCGGCAACGGTGTCGACCGATTCAATCTCGGGATCGGCGAGGTCCAGCACACCAAGCCTGATCGTCTTGGATGACAAGTCCTTAAGCACGCCGAGATCAAGTTTCGGCTGGGCCGCCTCAATCGAGATCTGCTGCGCGGTCGTATCAGCGAGCTCGGCGAGAAAAGAATAGCCGGCCGGCTTTGCCGAGCCTGGCACAACGGCGGCATATCCAAAACAAAGATGGATAACCGTCGGGACAGTCACGCCCTGCAAGGCCCGGTTAATGGCTTTCACGGCATACCGCTTGGCCATATCGGGATTGTTGCGGACCCA
>Ga0180222_1001498_pt1 | contig 23875 bp, 22 predicted proteins | sample eDN5th37CKraftOP_FD_151336 | JGI IMG/M metagenome (GOLD analysis project Ga0180222, IMG submission 151336) | Enriched Organic Plus compost microbial communities from Emeryville, California, USA - eDNA 5th pass 37_C Kraft OP (version 2) (version 2) ...
ATTTCCGGCGCGACCAGCCCGTCATGCACGACCAGCCCGGCCTGGCCGAGCAGCCGCGCCGCGCGCAGGGTCAGCAATTCGGGGTCGCCCGGCCCCGCGCCGACCAGATGGACGGTGCCGACGCGCGTGCGCACGGGAAAGGAGGATGCACTGATAGCCATGGTGGGGGACATGATGTTTTCGCCCCCGCGCCGCAACGCAAAATCTTTTGACGGGGATGAAGTTAATCTTTGCGATGAGGCGGAATGCCGGTTTTCCGCCCTTAATCGCCCATCGCGCTGGTGTCCACCGGGGCAAGGCCGGTGGCGATCGAGGCGCGCAGATGCTCGTCCTCGGTCGAGGTCACCGGATAGGCGCAATAGTCCGCTGCATACCAGGCGCTGGGGCGGTGGTTGCCGGAAAGGCCGACGCCGCCGAACGGGGCGTTGGAAGGCGCGCCGTTGGTCGGGCGGTTCCAGTTGATGACGCCCGCGCGCACCTGCGCCCAGAATTGCTCATAGTGCTCCGGCCCGCCGCCCACCAGCGCGGCGGACAGGCCGTAGCGGGTGGCGTTGCAGGCAAGGATGCCCTCGTCGAAATCGCCGACCTGCACGATCTGGAGCAGCGGGCCGAACAGCTCCATGTCGGGCCGCTCCGTCGCCATGGTCATGTCGATGATCGCGGGCGAGAGGAAGGGCAGGTCGCCATGGGGGCGCTTCAGGTGGAGCACGGGCCGCCCGCCCGCCTCCAGCAACGAGAGGAAGCCTTCGGTCAGCCCGTCCGCCGCGCGGCCGTCTATCACCGGGCCCATGAACGGGGCAGGGCTGGCATGGGGATGATCGACGATGAGCCGGGCGGTGAGCTTCTTCAGTTCCGCGATGATCGGGGAGGCGAGGGCGTCGCGCACGATCAGCCGCCGCGCGCAGGTGCAGCGCTGCCCCGCCGACAGGAAAGCCGACTGGACGATCAGCGCCGCCGCGCTGGCCAGATCGGGCGTGTCCCAGAGCAGGATCGGGTTGTTGCCGCCCATTTCCAGCGCGACGATCTTGTCCGGCCGGTCGGCCAGCGCCCGGTTGATCGCGATGCCGGTGCGGGCCGAGCCGGTGAAGAGAACGCCGTCGACCAGCGGATGCCCGACCAGCGCCTGCCCCTGTTCCGGCCCGCCGAGGACGAGCCGCACGACATCCTCCGGCACGCCCGCCTCATGATAGCAGGCGACCAGCATCCCGGCGGTGGCGGGAGTCTTCTCGGAGGGCTTGAACAGCACGGCGTTGCCCGCGATCAGCGCCGGGACGATATGCCCGTTGGGCAGATGGGCGGGGAAATTATAGGGGCCGAGCACCGCCAGCACGCCATGGGGCTTGTGCCGCAAATTCTGCCGCGCGCCCAGCGCGCCTTCGAGGCTGCGCTGGCCGGTCCGTTCCGAATAGGCGGCGATCGAGATTTCGACCTTGTTGATGACGGCGCCGACCTCGGTGCGGGCTTCCCACAGGGGCTTGCCGGTTTCGCGGGCGATTAGGTCGGCGAACGCCTCTTCCTTCGACCGCACGACATTGGCGAACCGGCGCAGCGTTTCCATGCGGAAGGAAACCGGCCGCGCCGCCCAGTGCGCCCATGCCGCCGCCGCGCGCTCCGCTTCCCGGTCGACGTCATGCGTGGCGCCTTCCCACAGCAGGGCGCCGGTGGCCGGTTCGAAGGACTTGAGCGTTTCAACCATCGCCGGCGATAATGCCTTATTCCGCAGGGCTTTGGAAGGCGGCGGGGGCATATTCATGCGCCTCCCGCATCGACCGGATCGCCGCCACCTTGTCGTGGAGCGGCTGCCAGTCGTCCCGCTGCGCGATGGCGTCCCAGATCGTCTCCACCTCGTCGATATGCATGGAGCAGGGGCCGGGGCCATGCCAATAGGGATGACGCGTCGCGCCCTCATCCGCCAGCCCGTCGAGAGCCTTGCGAAACGCGTCCCAATGCTCGCCCGCATAGCCCTCGTCGCGCAAAGTTCCGCCGCGCCAGTCGAAGAAGAAGCGGTCGATCGTCACCCGGTCCGCGACCATTGCCTGAACGCCCTGCTGGATCAGCGCCGCCGCCCGCTCCTCACCGGGCCAGCCGATGCCGAGCCGCCAGCAGAAGCGCCTGCGCATCGCGTCGGCGTACAGGTCCGGGAAACGCTCCAGCGCGGCGACCAGCGGCTCGCTCTCCGCAAGCTCGCGCAGCGAGATCGCCAGCTGGGCGACGTCCCAATGGATCGCCTCGGCCTGCCGACCGAAGGCGTAGAGGCCCTGATGGTCGAAATAGGCGGCGGTGAAACCCGGTTCCCAATAGGGGGTGAAGCGCCACGGACCGTAATCGAAGCTCTCGCCCGTCACGTTGATATTGTCGCTGTTGAGCACGCCATGGACGAAGCCGGCGATCATGTAGCTGGCAGCGAGGTCGGCGGTGCGCTCGACCACCAGATTGAGCAGCTGGCTCGCCGGGTCGGCTTCCGGCTCCACCCGGTAGAGGCGGGTCAGCGCATAATCGGTGAGCGCGCGCAGCAGCGGCTCGTCGCGCAGGAACGCCGCGCGCTGGAAGCTGCCGATGCGGATATGCGAATGGCTCAGCCGCACCAGCACGCAGGAGCGGGTGGGGGACGGCTCGTCGCCGCGATGCAGCGCCTCGCCGGTCTCGACGACGGAGAAGGTCTTCGACGTCGCGACGCCCAGCGCCTCCAGCATCTCGGTGGCGAGGATTTCCCGCACCCCGCCTTTCAGTGTCAGCCGCCCGTCGCCGAAGCGGCTATAGGGCGTCTGGCCCGATCCCTTGGTGCCGAGGTCCATCAGACGACCCGCCCCGTCGCGCATCTGGGCGAAGAGGAAGCCGCGTCCGTCGCCGATCTCCGGGTTGTAGACGCGGAACTGATGGCCGTGATAGCGCAGCGCCAGCGGCTGTTCGAGAGAGCCGGGCAGCGGCGCGAACCTGCCGAAATGCTCGATCCACGCCGCATCGTCCAGCCCGTCGAGGCCGACGCTCGCCGCCCAGCGGTCGTTGCGGAAGCGCAGCACATGCTGCGGAAACCGGGCCGGGGCGACCGGATCGGCGAGGCCGGGCACGGACATAATGTCGGTGGCGGGCGTGAATTTGGTGGCTTGCGGGGTCAGGATCATGCGGCAATATGGGGGCATGATAGCGGGAGGATCAAGCATGACGGAACAGGCCGACGCAAATTGGGTCGATGGATATTGGTGGTCCAACGACGGTTTGCGCCTGCATTATCGCGATTATCCCGCCGCGCCGGAGCATGCCGACCGCCCGGTGCTGCTCTGCCTGCCGGGCCTGACCCGCAACGCCCGCGATTTCGAGGCGCTGGCGCGGCGCCATGCCGGGGAATGGCGGGTGATCTGCCCGGAAATGCGCGGCCGGGCGGAAAGCGCCTATGCCAAGGACCCGATGACCTATGTGCCGCTGACCTATGTGCAGGATGTGGAGCGGCTGCTCACCGATCTGGGCCAGCCGCGCTTCGTCGCCATCGGCACCTCGCTGGGCGGCATCATGACGATGATCATGGCGCCGACGCATCAGGACAGGCTGGCGGGCGCGGTGCTCAACGATATCGGGCCGGAAATCGAGGCGGCCGGGCTGGATCGCATCCGGGGCTATGTCGGCTCCGGCAGCAATCATCCGACCTGGGTGCACGCGGCGCGGGCGCTGGCCGAAAATCAGGGCGCGGCCTTCCCCGATTACGGGCTGGAGGACTGGCTGGGCATGGCCAAGCGGCTCTTCCGCCTCAACAATAACGGCCGGGTGGTGCTGGATTACGACATGCGCATCGCCGAGCCGCTGCGCATTCCCGGCGGCGAGGCTGGCGTCGACCTCTGGCCGCTGATGGCCGCTTTCCGATCCATCCCCACGCTGATCCTGCGCGGAGAGCTGTCCGACCTGATGAGCGAGGCGACGGCGGAACGGATGAAGGCGGAGATCGGCGAGGAGGCGGAACTGGTGACGGTGGCGCGCGTCGGCCATGCCCCGACCCTGAACGAGCCGGAGGCGGTGGCGGCGATCGATCGCCTGCTCGCGCGGGTGGCCGCGCGTGGCTGACGGCAGACCGTCGATTCTCCATAGGCCGTCGATCCTCCATCTTCACAGCGGTTTCGATCTGGGCGGCAAGGAAGCGCGCGCCGTCCGTCTGATGAACCTGTGGGGCGGGCGCGCGCGGCACAGCATCATCAGCGCCGATCCCGATGCGCTGGGCGCGGCGAAGGCGATCGCGCCGGATGTGGAGTGCGATTTTCCCCATGACCTGCTGCCCCCGCTCCACGGCTTGCCGGAGTCGCACCGCTACTGGCGCTGGGCGCAGGCGATGCGGCGCTTCGATCTGGTGCTGAGCTATAATTGGGGGTCGATGGACGGGGTGATGGCGCATCGCCTCTTTTCTCCCTTCATGGCGCTGCCGCCGCTGATCCATCATGAGGACGGCTTCAACGCCGACGAGGCCGAGCGGCTGAAACCCAGGCGCAACCATTTCCGCCGGCTGGCGCTGGCCCGCGCCCATGCGCTGGTGGTGCCCTCGCAGCGGTTGCAAGGGATTGCGCGCGCCGTCTGGCGCCAGCCGGAGAAGCGGCTTCACATGATCGCCAACGGCATCGACGTGGATGCCTATGCGCGACCGCCCGCACCCGATGCGATCCCCGGCTTCGTCCGCTCCCCCGGCAAGCTGGTCGTCGGCACGCTCGCCGGGCTGCGCGCGGTGAAGAACCTGCCCCGGCTGGTACGCGCGGTTGCGCCGCATCGCGACCGGCTGCACCTGGTGATCGTCGGCGAAGGGCCGGAACGCGGCGCGATTCTGGAGCAGGCGCAGGCGCTGGGCGTCGAGGATATTTATCTGCCCGGTTTCCTGCCCGACCCCTCGCATTATGTCGGCCTTTTCGATATATTCGCCCTGTCGTCGGACAGCGAGCAATTCCCCATCTCGCTGGTCGAGGCGATGGCCGCCGGATTGCCGGTCGTCTCCACCGATGTCGGCGATGTGCGATCGATGGTCGCGGACGCCAATCGCGAGCATATCGTGCCGGTGGGCGACGAGGCGGCGATGGCCGATGCCTTCGCGCGGCTGCTGGCCGATGAGGGGCTGCGCGCCCGCATCGGCGAGGGGAACCGGCGCAAGGCACGGGCCGACTATCGCGAGGCGGACATGGTTCGCCGCTATGCCGCGCTTTACGAAGGCGCGATGGGACGGCCGGGCGCGCTGTCAGGCAGCTGACGCGGCCGGATCGACACTATCCGGCCGCGGCATGCGCGATTTTCCATGCGCGGCGCTGAAAACTTGCTATAGGCGGCGATTGGCAGGGGTGTTACGACTGTTAGGAGTGCAAATGACGTTCAAGGGGGTAAAACCCATCAACTATGGCGGTCGCGAGGTCTGGCCGCTGGTCGAGGGTGGAAAGGGGGTCGCGGTTTCCAACCACGCCAGTTCCGGCGCATGGGCCGCGGCGGGCGGCATCGGCACGGTTTCGGCCGTCAACGCCGACAGCTATGACGCCTTCGGCAACCCCATCCCGCAAATCTATTCCGGCCGCACCCGGCGCGACCGTCATGAGGAACTGGTCGCCTACGGCATTGAAGGCGCGGTCGAACAGGTGAAGCGCGCGTTCGAGATCGCCGGGGGCAAGGGCGCGATCAACATCAACGTGCTGTGGGAAATGGGCGGCGCGCAGCGGGTGCTGCACGGCGTGCTGGAACGCACGCGCGGCATGGTCGCGGGCGTGACGTGCGGCGCGGGCATGCCCTACAAGCTTTCCGAGATCGCAGCGCATTATGGCGTGCATTATCTCCCCATCGTCAGTTCCGGCCGCGCCTTCCGCGCGCTGTGGAAGCGCGCCTATTCCAAGGCCGCCGAGTGGCTGGCCGCCGTGGTCTATGAGGATCCGTGGCTGGCGGGCGGGCATAACGGCCTGTCCAATGCCGAGGATCCGCTGAAGCCGGAGGACCCCTATCCCCGCGTCAAGGCGCTGCGCGACACGATGCGCGAAGGCGGCATTTCCGACGAGGTGCCGATCGTGATGGCAGGCGGCGTCTGGTATCTGCGCGACTGGAACGACTGGATCGACAATCCGGAGCTGGGGGCGATCGCCTTTCAGTTCGGCACGCGTCCGCTGCTGACGCAGGAAAGCCCGATCCCGCAGCAGTGGAAGGACAAGCTGACCCAGTTGGATGAAGGGGATATCCTGCTTCATCGCTTTTCGCCGACCGGTTTCTATTCCTCCGCCGTGCGGAATCCCTTCCTGCGCAATCTGGAGGCCCGGTCCGAGCGGCAGATCGCGTTCAGCCTGGAACAGGCGGGCGACCACACGCACCAGCTCGACGTGGGCGTGCGCGGCAAGAATTTCTGGGTGACGCGCGGCGACCTGATCCGCGCGCGCGAATGGGTGGGGCAGGGCTTCACCAGCGCGCTCAAGACGCCGGACAATACGCTGGTGTTCGTGACGGAAGAGGAAAAGGCGATCATCCGCAAGGATCAGGCCGATTGCATGGGCTGCCTGTCGCAATGCTCCTTCTCCAGCTGGATGGACAGCGAGACGAACTCGACCGGCCGCCTGGCGGATCCGCGCAGCTTCTGCATTCAGAAGACGTTGCAGGACATCGCCCATGGCGGCGACCCGGAGCAGAACCTGATGTTCGCGGGCCACGGCGCCTATCAGTTCAAGAAGGATCCCTTCTATTCCAACGGCTTCGTGCCTACGGTGAAGCAGCTTGTGGATCGTATCCTGACCGGCGATTGAGGCCGGTCGAAACGAGGACTATGCGACGGGGGCGGCTTAGGCTGCGCCCGTTTTGCTTGTCTTGGTTCGTCACCCCGGCGCAGGCTGGGGTCGCAGGCCATGCTGCGCGCCACCTCCTGGGATGCCAGCCTGCGCTGGCATGCCGTAATAGGGATGGTGGATTGGTGGGGATGGCTGCCATTCTCCCATATCCGTTCGCCCTTAGCTTGTCGAAGGACTGTCTTTCCTTTCAGGTAAGGAAGTACAGGGCTTCGACAAGCTCAGCCCGAACGGTTCCTCCATATCTGCGAAGGTGCGGAGCGTTCAGCCCTGGCGCAACCGCAGGTCGGCCCAGATCGGCAAATGGTCGGATGCCCGGCGCGCCAGCAGGCTGGCGTGCACGCCCGAATCCAGCAGTTCGATCCGCTCGTTCACCATGATCCGGTCGAGCCGCCCGACCGGCCGCCGCGACGGGAAGCTCTGGCCGCAGGGCGCGAAGTCGAAATGCCGCTCGAAATCGACGAGGCAGCCGCCGCTGGCCCGCCATTCGTTGAGATCGCCCGCCATCAGCGTCGGCATCGGGTCCGCCCCGGCATAGCTGTTGAGCAGCGCATGGGCCTGCCGCCGCCGCCACAGGCCCGAGAGGTCGAGATGCATGCCGTAGAGGCGCAGCGCGTGGCCGCCGGGAAACTCGACCTCCGCCACCACCGCCCCGCGCGGTTCCAGATAGGGCAGGTGTATGATGTCGCTCATGTGGATGGTCGCGGACTTGCGCACCAGGATGCTGTTGCCGTGCCAGCCGATGCTGTCCGTCTGCACGTTGAGCGGCGCGACATGATAATCGCTGTGCCGCTCGATCAGATGCGGGGGCAGCACCGCCTCGCGCGGGCCGAAGCGCCGGTCGGCCTCTTGCAGCGCGATGATGTCGGCATCGATTTCGGCCAGCACCGCCAATATGCGCTCGGGGTTGCGGCGGCGATCCGTCCCGACGCCCTTGTGGATGTTGTAGCTGGCGACGCGCACGCAAAGATCCGGCATGGGGCGTTCATGCCGCAATGCCGCATGGCTTTCCAGCCCTGTTGGGACGGCCTTTGCGATTTGCCCGTCAAATTGGCTTGATGTTCTCTCTATGTTCTGCAAGATGGGCCGATGGCGAAGGCGAAGAAAAAATTTGTGTGCCAGCAATGCGGCGCGGCATCGCCCCGGTGGCAGGGGCAGTGCGACGATTGCGGCGGCTGGAACACGCTGGCGGAGGAAGCACCGGAGAGCGTCTTTTCCGCGCGGCACGACCTGCAAAGCGGCGGGCGGGCGCTGGTGCTGAGCAGCCTCGACAGCGTGACCGCGCTGCCCGACCGGGAAAGCACCGGCATCGCGGAGTTCGACCGGGCGCTGGGCGGCGGCCTCGTGACGGGCAGCGCGACGCTGATCGGCGGCGATCCGGGCATCGGCAAGTCGACGCTGTTGTTGCAGGCGGCGGCCTCGATCGCGCGGCGGGGGCTTTCCGTCGCCTATATCAGCGGCGAGGAGGCGTCCGATCAAGTGCGGCTGCGCGCGCGGCGGCTGGGGCTGGGCGATGCGCCGGTGCAACTGGCGAGCGCCACCTCGGTGCGCGACATATTGACGACGCTGGGGCGCGGCGAGGCGCCGGATTTCCTCATCATCGATTCGATCCAGACGATGCACAGCGACCTCATCGAAAGCGCGCCCGGCACGGTCAGCCAGGTGCGGGCGAGTGCGCAGGAACTGATCCGCTTCGCCAAGGAGCAGGGCACCGCGCTGGTGATGGTCGGCCATGTGACCAAGGACGGCAGCATCGCGGGGCCCCGCGTGCTGGAGCATATGGTCGATACGGTACTGAGCTTCGAGGGCGAGCGCAGCCACCAATATCGCATCCTGCGGGCGATCAAGAACCGCTTCGGCGGCACGGACGAGATCGGCGTGTTCGCGATGGCGGAAGAGGGGCTGGAGGAAGTCGCCAACCCCTCCTCGCTGTTCCTGACCGACCGGGCCGAGAGCGTGACCGGGGCGACGGTGTTCCCGGCGCTGGAGGGCACGCGGCCGGTGCTGGTCGAGATACAGGCGCTGACCGTGCGGCTGGCCAGCGGTGCGACGCCCCGCCGCGCGGTCGTCGGCTGGGACAGCGGGCGGCTGGCGATGATCCTTGCCGTGCTGGAGGCGCGGTGCGCCATCAGCTTCGCCAATTGCGAGGTCTATCTGAACGTCGCGGGCGGTTATCGCATCGCCGATCCCGCCGCCGATCTGGCGGTCGCCGCCGCGCTGATTTCCGCGCTGGCCGAGCGGCCGGTGCCGGGCGGGGCGATCTTCTTCGGCGAGGTCGCGCTGTCGGGCGAGATCAGGCCGGTCGCCCATTCGCCGCTGCGCCTGCGAGAGGCCGCCAAGCTGGGCTTCAGCACCGCCTCCGTACCGGCCAATCTGGCAGGCGAGGCGGCGGGCATGGACCTGCGCGGCTATCGCACCTTGTCGCAATATGTCGACCATGTGCTCGGCCGGGGCTGACCGGCCTTGTTTTTCGACCTTGGCAAGTCGTCGGATGTTCCCTCCGGCCTCAAAATGCTCTAGCGCGACGTCATGAATTCATTGGACATGGCGCTGCTGCTGCTGACCGGAGGGATGGCCGTTTTCGGCTTCCTGCGCGGATTCGTCGAGGAATTGCTGGTGCTGCTCGCCTGGGTGCTGGCGGTGGTGGCGGTGCGCCTGTTCCTGGCGCCGATGTCCGATCTGGCGGGCATCTGGGTCGGCGCGGGGGCGGCGGCGGAAATTCTCGCTTTTGCGGGTCTGTTCATCGTCACCTTCGTCGTGGGCAAGCTTATCGCCCGGCGCGCGGGGCGGGGCATGCGAACGTCGGTGCTGGGCCCGGTCGACCGCCTGTTGGGCGCGGGCTTCGGCGTGCTCAAGGGCATATTGGTGGCGACGGTGCTGTTCCTCGCCTTCACCCTTGCCTATAATCTCGTCTACACGGTGAACGCCAAGCGCCCGGACTGGATGACGGAGGCGCGCAGCTATCCCCTGCTCAAGGCCAGCGGCGACGCGATGAGCCGTCTGGTGAACGAGCGCACCGATGGCGCGCAGGCCGGCCGGACGGCGTTAAATGACCCCTTCGTCATGCCAGCGCAGGCTGGCATCGTTCGAGGCGAGGTTCCACGCTATCGACGACGATCCCAGCCTGCGCTGGGATGACGGAGTGGGAGGGATGCCTCAGCTTGCAGGCGGGTGCACTTTTTCCATTGCCGCCCCTTTCCCTGAAGCCCGCGACCGCTTAGGTCTGGTTCATGTCCTCCGCCCTTTATAACCGGGAAATATTGCGGCTCGCGGCGTCGATCCCGCACCATCATCGCCTCGACCAGCCCGACGCCAGCGCCGACAGGCGCTCGCCCACCTGCGGCAGCCGGGTGATCGCCGATGTGCGCGTCGATGCGGACGGACGGATCAGCGCCCTCGGCCTCGACGTGCGCGCCTGCGCGCTGGGACAGGCTTCGGCTTCGCTGATGGCCGCGCATGCGATCGGCCGCACCGCCGAAGAGGTACGGCAGGCGGGTGAGCGGCTGCGCGCGTGGCTCGCCGATCCGGCGGGCGACGAAGAGGCCGCTTTCTGGCCGGGCCTGTCGGTCTTTGCCGCCGCCCGCGCCTATCCGGCGCGTCATCCCTCCATCCTGTTGTCGTTCGAGGCGGTAGGCGAGGCGGCGGGCGAGGCGGCGGGGCAGGCTGGCGCGCGCGCCGTTTCCGGCAACGACAAGGGGAGCCTGCGCGCATGAGCGGCTGGCAGGAGCTGATGCCGGTGCATCATGCCCCCATCACGCCAACCGATCTGCTGCTGGACGAAGGTTTCATCCTTCTGGGCTTCGCGACCTTCTTCGTGCTGCTGTTCCGCAGGCTGGGGCTGGGTGCGGTGCTGGGCTATCTGGTCGCGGGCGCGCTGGTCGGGCCGCAGGTGCTGGGGCTGGTCGGCGGCGGGCAGACGAAGCTCGACATCGCCGAAATCGGCATCGTGCTGCTGATGTTCATCATCGGGCTGGAACTCAACCCCGCCCGGCTGTGGCGGCTGAAGCGCGACATCTTCGCGCTGGGGCTGGCGCAGGTGGTGCTGTCCGGCGTGGCGCTCGCGACGATCATCTATTACGGCACCGCCTTCTCGACGGGCGCGGCCATCGCGCTCGGCCTGCCGCTGGCGCTTTCCTCCACCGCGCAGGTGCTGCCGGGCCTCAAGAACAGCGGGCGCATCAACTCGCCCTTCGGCGAAAAGGCCTTTTCGATCCTGCTGTTTCAGGATCTGTCCATCGTCCCCCTGATCACCATCGTCGCCGCGCTGTCGCGCAATCCCGCCGATGCCGGAGGGCCGCCGGGCTGGCTGCTCGTCCTCTACACCATCGGCGCGATCGGCGGGCTGGGGCTGGCGGGCCGCTTCATCCTGAGGCCGGTGCTGCAACTGGTCGGCACCATGGGCGAGCGGGAGCTGTTCGTGGTCGTCGGCCTGTTCACGGTGATCGCCAGCGCGCTGCTGATGCATTCGCTGGGGCTGTCGACGGCGCTGGGCGCGTTCGTCGCGGGCGTGCTGCTGGCCGATTCGCCTTATCGGCACGAGATCGAATCCGATATCGAGCCGTTCCGCTCGATCCTGCTGGGGTTGTTTTTCCTCGCGGTCGGCATGGTGCTGGATATCCGGGCGGTGCTGGCCAATCCGTTGTTCGTGCTGTCGATGGCGCTGCTGGTGGTCGCGGTGAAGGTGCTGATCCTCTGGGGCCTTGCGATGCTGTTCGGCATGCGCGGCAAGGCGGCGCTGGGCCTCGGCCTGTTGCTGAGCCAGGGCGGCGAGTTCGGCTTCGTGCTGTTCGCCCAGGCGCGCGACGCGCTGCTCATCGCGCCGCAGGCGGCGAGCATGTTCAACGCGGTCGTCACCCTGTCGATGGCGACGACGCCGTTCCTGATGCTGTTCGCCCGCCGCCTCGAATTCGCGCGGCCCTCGGCGGACAAGTTCGAGACGCCGGAGGTCGCGGCGCGCGGCACCGCGATCATCGTCGGCTATGGCCGTTTCGGCCAGACGGTCGCGCAGATGCTGATGGGCCATGGCTTCGCAGTGACGATGATCGACCGCAAGCCCGCGCAGATCCAGCTGAGCGACCAGTTCGACATGAAGGTCTATTATGGCGATGGCACCCGCGTCGAGCTGTTGCGCAGCGCTGGCGCGGACGAGGCGCGGCTGATCGCCTTCTGCATCGACGACCCCGCGCTCGACGCGCCGGTGCTGGAGCATGTGAAGGAAGCCTTCCCCAATGCCGCCATCGTCGTGCGGGTGTTCGACCGGCGGCACATGATCCGCCTGCATGGGATCAATCTGGGTGGCGTCATCCGCGAGGTGTTCGAATCCGCCATCGCCATGGGCCGGCTGTCGATGCAGCTTCTCGGCGTCAAGCCGGAGGAGATTGCCGAGGTGGAGCAGCAGTATCGCGAGAATGACCGCACCCGCTTCGAGGTGCAGTTGAAGGAAGGCGATCTGTTCGCGGCCAAGCATCTGATGTATCGCCCTGGGCGCACGATGAATCTGCGATCGCGCGAGCAAAGCGGGGAAGGGGAATGAGATGATCGGTTTTCTGGCGGCCTTGAGCGCGGCGCTGGCCATAGCGGCGGGCGCCTTCGGGGCGCACGGTGCCTCCTCGCCACAGGCGGCGGAATGGCTGCGCACCGGCGGCCTCTATCAGCTGATCCATGCCGTCGCGGCGATCGCGCTGATGCAGGGCGGGCTGGTTCAGGCGGCCCGCATGCCCGCGCTGCTGATGCTGGTGGGCGCGGCGATCTTCGCCTTCACCCTCTATGCGATGGCGCTCGGCGCGCCGCGCTGGTTCGGCGCGATCACCCCGATCGGCGGCACGCTGCTGATCGGCGCCTGGCTGTGGGCGGCCTGGGGCTATTGGCGCGCCTGACGCTGGTTCAGGCGGCGACCCGTTCCCCGTCGAGGAACGCCTCGACCGCCTTCAGGTCGACCTGCTTGTCGAGATAGGTCCGGCCGATGCCGCGGGCGAGGAGGAAGGGCAGCTTGCCGCCGTCCATCTTCTTGTCGTGCATCATATGCGCCACCAGCGTCGCGCCGTCGGCATCGACCCCGGCATCGCTGAGGCCGGCGGGCAGCCCCGCCGCGCGCAGATGCGCGGTGACGCGCCGCGCGTCCTCGGCCGGGCACAACCCCTGCGCGGCGGAGAAGCGGAAAGCAAGGGCCATCCCGGCCGCCACCGCCTCGCCGTGGAGCAGCCTGTCGCTATAGCCCGTCTCCGCCTCCAGCGCGTGGCCGAAGGTATGGCCGAGGTTGAGCAGCGCCCGGCGGCCGCTGCGCTCTTCCTCATCGTCCGCGACGATCGCCGCCTTGGCGCCGACGCTCTTCTCGATCGCATGGGCGCGCGCCTGCGGGTCGCCCGCCAGCAGCTTGGTGCCCTCCTTCTCGCACCAGTCGAAGAAGGCCGCGTCGTCGATCAGGCCATATTTGACGACCTCGGCATAGCCCGCCCGCACCTCGCGCGCGGGCAGGGTGTCGAGGCTGGTGGGGTCGATCAGCACCAGCGAGGGCTGGTGGAAGGCGCCGACGAGGTTCTTGCCCGCCGCCGTGTTGATCGCCGTCTTGCCGCCGACCGAGCTGTCCACCTGCGCCAGCAGCGTGGTGGGCACCTGCACGAACTGGCAGCCGCGCTTCAGGATCGCGGCGGCGAAGCCCACCAGATCACCGATCACGCCGCCGCCCAGCGCGATCACATGATCGTTGCGCTCGACCTCCAGCGCCAGCAGCCGGTCCATCAGCGAGGAAAGGCCGTCCCAGCTCTTGGTGCCCTCGCCTGCGGGCAGGGTGATGACCTCGGCGGCGACCCCCGCGCCGGTCAGCGCGGCGAGCAGGCGCGGCAACTGGGCGGCGGCGACATGCTCGTCGGTGACGACGACGAGGCGGCCGCCGCGCGCATAGCGGGCGAGCCGCTCGCCCGCGCGGTCCAGCAGGCCGTCCTCGATCACTATGTCATAGCTGCGCGCGCCCAGCGCCACGCTGACGGTGCTCATCGTCCCAATACCTCCATGATGCGGTCTACCGTCTGTTCGTGCGGCCCGGCCCCGCTGCGGATCTTGATCGGGGCCAGCGCATAGACGGGCGTGCGGATGGCGGCGAGCTCGGTCAGCACCTGCCGGGGATCCTTGCCTTGCAGCAGGGGCCGCCCTTCGCGGCGGGACACGCGCTCCACCAATATGTCGATATCCGCGTCGAGCCAGATGGCGATCGCCCGGTCCAGAATCAGCGCGCGCGTCTCCTCGTTCATGAACGCGCCGCCGCCGGTCGCTATGACCTGCTGTCCTTCCTCCATCAGCCGCGCGATGACACGGCGTTCCCCGTCGCGGAAGCCCGCCTCGCCATAGCGGGCGAAAATCTCCGGGATGGTCATGCCCGCCGCATGCTCGATCTCGTCGTCGGCATCGACGAAAGGCAGGCCGAGCCGCAGGGCGAGGCGGCGCCCGATGGTCGACTTGCCCACCCCCATCATGCCGATCAGCACGATGGGGCGCGGATCGGCGAGCCGGTCGCCGGCTCGCTTGTCGGGGGCTTGAACGGATTTGTTGTTTCGTTGCATGCTGCGCGGGGCTATACAGCGCCGCACGCGGCAGGCAAAAGCGAAATTGCGCGCCGGGCCGCAAGGAAAGTGAAACAGTTCAGGATTTGCCAGCAGCTTTATGAAAATCAAACGCAGCAACAGCATGTTCGAAAGCTCCCGCCGTCGCGGCGGCCCGCGTTTGCCCGTCATCCGTCTGGCGCTGGCGATTCTGGTTCTCGCGATATTGGTGCTGGCATGGCAGCGCGGCGGGGAACGCCCCGTCACCCCCGTCGAAAAGCCGATTCCCGCCGAGAAACTCGGACAGTAAGCGGCGATGGCAGGGGAAGGCACCGCGCGGCCGGCCGAAGAGGCGGCGGCCGAGGACCGGGCAGGCGGCGCGCCGGGCATCCGGCGTTTGCCTGGGCGGGTACGCTGGCTGGCCGGGGCGGCGGTCGCGCTTCTCTCCCTCGGCGTCGCGGTGCCGCTGGTCGCCGAGCGCGGCCCAACCTCGCTGCTTCCCCCCGGTTTCGGCGACGAACCGGCGGGCGATGAACCTTCGGGCGAGCCGCAGCAGGCGCAGCCTTCGCCTTCCTCGCCGGGATCGCCCGCTGTCCGGCCGAGCCTGCAACTCGATCTCGGCACGGCGGGCGCGCCGCCGGAAGCTGCCGGAAACGCGCAGGAAGCCGTAGCCGTCCCGGAGCTGACGCCGGAGGAACTGGCCGCGCAGCAGGCCAAATATGACCTTCCCGACCGCGCGCGGCGGTCGCTGGACCGGGTGGGGCCGCTGACCGACCGCACCGGCGGACTGGCCGCCAATGCCTATGGCAGCGAATCCGGGCAATATCTGGTTGCCCTGATGCGCACGGCCAAGGCGCCCTTCGTATCGCGCTGGGCCTCGATCCTGCTGCGCCGCGCGCTGCTGTCCGCCACCGACACGCCCGCCGACATAGAGGGCGCCGACTGGGTGGCCGAGCGCGCCTGGTTGCTGGTGCGGATGGGCGAGGCCGATGCCGCGCGCCTGATGGTGCAGAGCGTCGATGCCGATCAGTACAGCAAGCGCCTCTACGCGGTGGCGATGCAGGCCTATCTGGCCAGCGCCGACCCGGTGGGCCTGTGCCCGATCTATCAGGGTGCGCTGGCGACCAGTTCCTCGCCGAGCTGGCGCATGGCTGAGGCGATCTGCGCCTCCTTCTCCGCCGAGCAGGGCCGGGCGAGCGCGATCCTCAACCAGACGCAGCGCGGCGGCAAGGTGAGCGGCATCGATTACCGGCTGACCGAGAAGATCGTCGGCGCCGGGGCCAATGCGCGCCGGTCGGTGAAGATAGAATGGGACGGCGTCGATCGCCTGACCGCCTGGCGCTTCGGCCTCGCGACCGCCGCCAATGTCGATATCCCCGCCGAGCTGATGCAGGGCGCGGGGCGTCAGGTGCTGGCGTGGCAGGCCATCGCGCCCGCGCTGGCGGTCGAGAAGCGGCTACCCTCGGTAGAGGCGGCCGCGCGTCTCGGCGTGTTTTCCGGCGGGGCGCTGGTCGATTATTATGCGCAGCTCGCCGCCGCCGATGCCGCGCCGGACGGCTTCCGCACGCGCGTGGACCTGTTGCGCAAAGCCTATGGCGCGCCGTCCGCGGGCGAGCGGATAGAGGCGATGCGCGGCTATTGGGGCGAGGCGGGGCATCGTGATCTGGTCGCGATGCTGGCGCTCGCCCGCGCCGCCGCCGCGCTGCCCACGGCGCAGGTCGGCGGGGCGGACGTCTCCAACCTGATCGCCGCGATGCTGAGCGCGGGCTATGACCTGAGCGCGCTGCGCTGGGCCGGGGCGTCCGACGCGCTTGCCGAGGATGAGGGGCTGGACGGCTGGGCGATGCTGGCCGTGGGCGCGCCGCGCGTGGCGGTGAGGATATCGGCCGACCGGGTGCAGTCCTATATCGGCGCCAACGGCGCGCGCGGACGGATGTTGCTCGCCGGGCTGGCCGGGCTGGGCCGGATCGGGCAGCAGGATGCGGCCCGGATCGCCGGGGATGCCGGGGTGAACCTGCAACCACGCACCCGCTGGGAACAGGCGATCGATCGCGCCGCCCGGCGTGGAGAAAAAGCGACGGTCGCGCTGCTCGCCGGGGTCGGCATGCAGGTGTCGGACTGGCGTCGGATGCCGGCGGAGCATCTCTATCACATCGTCGCCGCGCTCCATCGCGTCGGGTTGAACCCGGAGGCGCGGATGATCGCCGCCGAAGCGATCATGCGGAACTGAGCCGGACGTGGCGGGCGAAAGGCCCCCCAAAGCCGAGGCGGCGGCGGTGGATCGTGCGCCGATAGACCGTTTCATCGCGATGCTGGCGGCCGAGCGCGGCGCGGCGCGCAACACGCTGCTCGCCTATCGCACCGACCTGGAAGGGGCGAGCGCGGCGCTGGACGCGGCGGGGCTCGTTGGGGCCGACGCGGAGGCGCTGCGCGGTCTTGCCGACCGATGGGCGGGACTGGCGGCTTCTTCGGTCGCGCGCAAATTGTCGGCGCTGCGCCGCTTCTACGCCTTTCTGGAGGAGGACGGCGCGCGCGCCGACAATCCGGCGATGCGGATCGCGCGGCCCGGCCTGCGCCGCCCGCTGCCCAAGGTCCTCTCCCATGAAGAGGTCGGCCGCCTGTTCGCCGTCGCCGAGGAGAAGGCAGGCGGAGACCATCCCCCGGCCCGGCATGTGCGCATGCTCGCGCTGCTCGAACTGCTCTACGGATCGGGGCTGCGCGCGACGGAGCTGGTTTCGCTGCCGCGCAATTCCATCCACCCCGACCGGCCCTTCCTGATCCTGCGCGGCAAGGGCGGGCGGGAGCGGCTCGTGCCCGTTTCCGATCGCGCGCGGGCGACGGCGGCGCGCTGGGCGGGCCATGTCGACCCGGCGTCGCCCTGGCTGTTCCCGTCGGGCAAATCGCATCTCAGCCGCGTGCGCCTGTTCCAGATGGTGCGGGAACTGGGCGCGGCGGCGGGGATCGCGCCCGACCGGCTCAGCCCCCATGTGCTGCGCCACGCCTTCGCCACCCACCTGCTGTCGGGCGGGGCGGACCTGCGCGCGCTCCAGACGATGCTGGGCCATGCCGATATCGGCACGACGCAGATTTACACCCATGTGGACGCCTCGCATCTGGTGGAATTGGTCAATCGCCGTCATCCGCTCGTTGACCTGAGGCGCGGGGCGGCTTAACGGCAGGGCATGGTAAGTTTTCTCGATTTCGAAAAGCCCATCGCGGCGCTGGAAGCCCGCATCACCGAACTGCGCGAAACCGCCGCGACCGGCGAACTCGACATAGATGCCGAGATCGCCAAGCTGCAACAGCGCGCGCAGAAGATGCTGAAGGACAGCTATGCGAAGCTGACCCCGTGGCAGAAAACGCAGGTGGCCCGCCACCCGGAACGGCCGCATTTCAAGCATTATGTCGCGGGGATTTTCGAGGAATTCATTCCGCTGGCGGGCGACCGCGCCTTTGCCGACGATCAGGCGATCCTGGGCGGCTTCGCGAAGCTGGGCACGCGGCGGGTGATGGTGATCGGCCATGAAAAGGGCGACGATACGGCGAGCCGCCTCAAGCATAATTTCGGCATGGGCAAGCCGGAGGGCTATCGCAAGGCGATCCGCCTGATGGAACTGGCCGACCGCTTCGGCCTGCCGGTGGTGACGCTGGTGGATACCTCCGGGGCCTTCCCCGGCGTGCAGGCGGAGGAGCGCGGGCAGGCCGAGGCCATCGCCCGATCGACCGAGGCCTGCCTCGCGCTGGGCGTGCCGATGGTCGCGGCGATCGTCGGCGAAGGCGGGTCGGGCGGCGCGATCGCGCTGGCGGCGGCCAACCGCGTGCTGATGTTCGAACATGCGGTCTACAGCGTGATCTCGCCCGAAGGCTGCGCGTCAATCCTCTGGCGCACCGCCGAGAAGGCGAGCGAGGCGGCCACCGCGATGCAGGTGACGGCGCAGGACCTGAAGGCGCTGGGCGTCATCGACCGCATCGTGCCGGAACCGGTCGGCGGCGCGCATCGCGACGCGGCGGCGGCGATCACCGCGCTGGGGCAGGCCATCGCCGAGGAACTGGACGGCCTGTCTTCCCTCGACGCCGACACGCTGCGCAAGGACCGGGGCGTAAAATTCCTCAACATGGGTGGATAAACCGCCCCTTCCTCCGCTATTCCGATAGGGAACAGCTCCCCGTGGCGGAGCGTTCCGGTGCTGGTCATGGAATGGACGAGACAAGGGGAGGTGGCCGATGAGCAGGACATATTGGATCGCGGGCGGAGGCGTCGCCGCGGTACTGGTGGCGCTGGGTGCGTGTTCCGGCGGCGGCGCGGCACGCGACATCCCGCTCGCGACCTCGATCAGCGCCAGCGACAAGGAGCAGGGGGCGAAGGCGCATCCGGAATTGCTCAAGGAATTCGGCGGCGGCTATAGCGGGCCGCAGACCGCCTATGTGACGGGCGTGGGCCGCAAGATCGCTGTGCAGTCCAGCCTTTCCCGCGCGCAGAACGACTTCACCATCACCCTGCTCAATTCATCGGTGAACAACGCCTTCGCCATTCCCGGCGGCTATGTCTACATCACCCGCCAGTTGATGGCGCTGTGCAATGACGAGGCGGAGATGGCGGGCGTGCTGGGGCACGAGATCGGCCATGTGGCCGCGATGCACAGCCAGCGGCGGCAGAAGACAGCCACCCGCAACGCGATCGGCGGCGCGCTGCTCCAGATCCTGACCGGTGCGGTGCTGGGCGATTCGGCGCTGGGCGGCCTGTTGCAGAAGGGCATCGGTTCGGGCGCGCAACTGCTGACGCTCAAATTCTCGCGCAGCCAGGAATATGAGGCGGACGATCTGGGCATCCGCTATCTGGCCTCGGCCGGTTACGACCCGAAGGCGCTGTCCGGCATGCTCGCTTCGCTCGCCGCGCAGAGCGCGCTCGATGCGCGGGTGGCGGGGCAGGCGGGCAATGTGCCCGAATGGGCGAGCACCCATCCCGATCCGGCCTCGCGCGTCACCCGCGCGCTGAACAAGGCGAAGGAAACCCGATCCACCAACACGCTGCGCAACCGCGATGCGTTCCTGAACGCGCTCGACGGCGTGACTTATGGCGACGATCCGGCACAGGGCATCGTCAGCGGCGGGCGCTTCACCCATCCGCAACTGCGGCTGAGCTTCACCGCGCCCAACGGCTATGTGATGCTGAACGGCAGCGACGCGGTGACCATCACCGGATCGGGCGGCAAGGCGCAATTCGGCGGGGCCGCCTATTCGGGCGATCTGGGCACTTATGTCGCCTCCGTGTTCCGGTCGCTTTCGCAGAACAGCAGCCTGTCCGCCGATGCGGTGCGGCGCACGACCGTCAACGGCATCCCGGCCGCCTATGCGACGATGCGCGCGAACAGCCAGTCCGGGCAGATGGACGTCACCGTCTTCGCCTATGAGATGGGATCGGGATCGGCCTATCATTTCCTGACCATCGCGCCCGCGGGGCAGGGGCTGGGGCCGTTCAGCACCACGGTCCAGTCGCTCCGGCGGATCACCGCACAGGAAGCCGCCGCCGTCAAGGCGCGCAAGGTGGACGTGGTGACGGTGAAGGCCGGGGAGACGATCGACACGCTCTCCGCCCGCATGGCCTTTGACGACCTGCGCAAGGAGCGGTTCCTGACCCTCAACGGGCTGACGGCATCCTCCGTGCTGAAGGCGGGGGACAAGGTGAAGATCGTTACCTATTGAACGGAAGATCGGGCTGGCGCCATGTTGCGCCGCCTCCTGAGATGCCAGCCTGCGCTGGCATGACGAGGGAAATCGGGGATCGCCGCCCACGAAAAAGGGCGACGGGATGACCCGCCGCCCTCTTTTTTCCGTCAAAACTGGTCAGTCGATTACTGGCCGTTTTCGAGCGTCGTCGCAACATTGTTGAAGGTGTTGGTCAGCGAGTCGCCGACGCGGCCCATCGCCACGATCGCGGCAACCGCGATCAGAGCAGCGATCAGGCCATATTCGATGGCGGTGGCGCCCTCTTCATTCTTCAGCATCTTGCGGATGAACTGCATAATGTGTCTCCTAAATCGTAATGAACTACCCGGCCTTATGGTTTCCCAATTCAGCACCTGCCGTTTTATCAATTGCTGGTTGAGAAATTCCTAATAAGAGCCACGGATTTGTTAAAATGATGGTTAATCTTTATTAACCGAATTGGCGACGTGGTTCCACATGTCGTTTGTCTTCAAAGCAACGTTCGATGCGGCGGTCACTATCGCCAGGAATATAAGCGACACAATCAGAGCATATTCGATCGATGTCGCTCCCTTTTCATTTTGGGACAGGCAACCGTTAACTTTTTCGACATCATCTTCTTTCGAATCGCGCATCGGTTTTCTTTCATCGCGGGCGAGCGGCTTGGCAACATAAGCGGGGCCGGTTAATAAACTGATATGATGGACGCTTTATCTGTTTCTCAATCCGCCTCGAACCGCCCCGACTCCGCCCCAACGGCGGAAAGGGCGCGCCTTCTCGTCACCGCCGCCGCACTGGTCGATGCCGATGGCCGGATATTGGTGCAGCAGCGCCCGGAGGGCAAACCGATGGCGGGGTTGTGGGAATTCCCCGGCGGCAAGGTGGAGCCGGGCGAAACCCCCGAAGAGGCGCTGATTCGCGAGCTGAAAGAGGAACTGGGGATCAGCACGCACAAGAGCTGCCTTGCCCCCGTCACCTTCGCCAGCGAGCCGCTGGGCGACCGCGACCTGCTGCTCCTGCTCTATATCTGCCGCAAATGGACGGGCGTGCCGCGCCTCCACCATGCCAGCGCGATGCAATGGGTGCGCCCGGCCGAGATGTTCAGCCTGCCGATGCCGCCCGCCGACCTGCCGATGATCGGCATATTGGACGCGCTGGTCTGAGCCCTTTCGCCCGAACGCGGAGGGAACGGGCGTGCCTGCGATCCCTCAAATCTTCGACTTGAGCGCCTGCGCCAGCGAGACCGTGGCCGATCCGCGCCGTGCCGCTTTGGGCTGCGAGGGGTCGGGCTTCCAGCCGCTGAAATAGAGCAGCGAGAAATGCTCGGCCGTCTTGCCGTCGGGGTCCGCCGTCTCGGCGAAGGCGGCGCAGGCGCGGGCGATCACCTCGCGGGTCAGCGCGCCCCGGCGCGGGGCGGTCATCACATTGCCATAGCCCATGCCCCGCAGGTCGCGCATCAGCGCCAGCGCGGTGGAATAGCGCACCGTCAGCGCCTCCACATCCGCGACCGGCATCGCATAGCCCGCCCGCGCCAGCAGATCGCCCGCCGACCGCACGTCGATCTGCGGATGGATGTGGGGCGTGGGCCGGTCGCCTTCGGCCGCGAGCAAGGCGGATTTGAGGCGCGCGAGGCTGCCCGCGCCGACGCAGGCGCCCAGCAGCAGCCCGTCGGGCCGCAGCAGCCGCCGCATCAGGATCAGCGCGCCGGGCAGGTCGTTGACGCTGTCGAGCGTCCCGCAGGCAAGGATCAGGTCGAAGCTTTCCCCGGCGAAGGGCAGGGCGTCCTCCTCCGCCTGCACCCCCCGGTTGGCGGCGGCGTTGCGCGCGCCGGGATCGCAGCAGGTCACCTCCTTGCCCAGCGCCCGCAGCGCCAGCGCGGCGCTTTCGTCCGGGCAGCCGATCAGCAGCACCTGCCGCAGCGGCCGCTGCACGTCGTCGAGCCGCTCCAGCAGCCCATCCAGCATATGGCGGTAGAGGAAATCATGATCGGCAAATCCATCGAACGCCCGATCCCGCGCCAGCGCGCGCCGTTTCGGGTCGAAGATCAGCGGGGGGCCTTGCGGTTCGTCCATTTTCGGGCTTGTGCCGATCCGCGCCGCGATGGACAAGCATTATATGGGGGCATTTTCCTTTCTCTCCGCGATCGGCGGACCGATCCTCGGTTCCTTTTCCGCCAGGATCGGCAAGCCGATCCTCGATTCTTTTTCTGTCGGGATCTGCAAGCCGATCCTCGATTATGCGCTGCCGCTGCGCTGTCCCGGTTGCGGAACGATCACCGCCGAGCGGGACCGATTCTGCCTCGATTGCTGGGGGCAGCTCGATTTTCTGGGCGATCCCTGCTGCGCGCGTTGCGGCCTGCCTTTCGAACTAGAGCCGGATGGGCCGGACAGCCAGTGCGTCCCGTGCGCGTCAGCGCCTCCGCCATGGCAAAGCGCGCGGGCGGCGCTCGCCTATGGAGAGATTGCGCGCAAGGTGGCCATTCGCCTCAAATATGGACGGCGCACCGGCATGGCGCGGCTGATGGCGCATTATATGGTGCCTCATATCCGCTCGATCGCCGAATCCGGGGATAGTCCGTTGCTGGTTCCGGTGCCGTTGCATCGCTGGCGGCTGTGGAACCGCGGGTTCAACCAGTCCGCGCTGATCGCCCATCATCTGGGGGCGGCGACCGGCCTGCCCGCCGATCCCTTCCTGCTCCGGCGCTCCCGTTCCACCCGGCCGCTGCGCGCGATGAGCCCGCGCGCGCGGGAGAGGGAGGTTCGCGGCGCCTTCGCCATCGATCCCTCCCGCCGGGCGGCCCTGCGCGGGCGGACGGTCATCCTTATCGACGACGTGCACACCAGCGGCGCGACCGCGCGGGCCTGCACCGAAAGGCTGCTCGACGACGGGGCCGCCGCCGTCCATCTGCTGTGCTGGGCGCGGGTGCTGCCGGGCGGGACGATTGACAAACATCATGGCGCACCCGATTTCGGCATGGGAAACAGTTGAAGGAGCCCTTCGGCCATGAGCCATGTCGAAATCTATACCAAGGATTATTGCGGATATTGCAGCCGCGCCAAGGCCCTGCTGCGCGACAAGGGCGTCGCGTTCGAGGAATATGACATCACCATGGGCGGCCCCAAGAGAACAGAGATGATCGAGCGGTCCAACGGCGGGATGACGGTGCCGCAGATTTTCATCGACGGCAGGCATGTCGGCGGATCGGACGATCTGGCCGCGCTCGACCGGGCGGGCAAGCTCGACCCGCTGCTGGGGCTATAGGAGGGCGGTGACGATGCGCGCAGCCCTGCTCCAGACCACCAGCGGCATCGATCCGTCGGCCAATGCGGGGATGCTGGCCGATGCCATCGCCAGCGCGAAGCGGCAGGGGGCGGACATGCTCTTCACCCCCGAAATGGTCGGCTGCATCGATCAGGATCGCGCGCGCGCGACCGCGACCCTGCGCGACGAGGCGCATGACGTGGTGCTCGCGACCGTGCGGGAGGCGGCGGCGCGCGAAGGGCTGTGGGTGCATATCGGCTCGCTCGGCCTGAAGGACGAGCGGTCGGACGGGCGGTGGAGCAACCGCAGCTTCGTCATCGACGCGGGCGGCGAAATCCGCGCACGCTACGACAAGATCCACCTGTTCGACGTCGATCTGCCCGATGGCGTGAGCTGGCGGGAATCCTCGGTCTACGGGCCGGGGGAAAGGGCGGTCGCGGTCGATACGCCATGGGGGCGCATCGGCCTTTCCATCTGCTACGACCTGCGCTTTGCCGATCTCTACCGGCGGCTGAGCGATGCCGGGGCGACGCTGCTGCTGGTTCCGGCAGCCTTCACCGTGCCCACAGGCCGCGCGCATTGGGAAACCCTGCTGCGCGC
>Ga0180222_1001499_pt1 | contig 23831 bp, 24 predicted proteins | sample eDN5th37CKraftOP_FD_151336 | JGI IMG/M metagenome (GOLD analysis project Ga0180222, IMG submission 151336) | Enriched Organic Plus compost microbial communities from Emeryville, California, USA - eDNA 5th pass 37_C Kraft OP (version 2) (version 2) ...
CCCCGCCACCATCTGCCTGGCACGACGGCGCACCAACGTTCTCTACGCCCTCATCCGCGACAACCGGACCTGGCAACCTGAATCACCCCCAAACATCGCGGCGGCTTGACTTCTTCATTGAGAGTCCCTTCAGAAGTTCAGGTGGTGGGTCGGATCGAGACGGATGTCGAGCACGAGGGGCCCGGACAGCCGGGTGATCGCTTCTCCGACGGACTCGAAGTCCTCGGGCTTGCGAATCGTCAAGGCGCGGCAGCCCATTCCGGCGGCTGTTCGCGCGATGTCGGGCCACTCGTTGTACGAGTGGTGTGCGGGAAAGCCTTCATTGACGAGCTTCTGGTACTCGGCGCCGTACGCACCGTCGTTGTACACCACGATGAGCATGGGCAACCTCTCGCGAACTGCCGTGGCGAGTTCGGAGACGTTCATCATGAATCCGCCGTCCCCGACGAGGACCACGGTCACGTCGCTGACATCGCTGACCGCAGCGCCGATCCCTCCGGCGAGCCCCAGACCAATGGAGCCGAACCCCGTCATCGCCGTGAACTTTCCGGGCGTGGCCTTGGTGATGTACGGCCAGGACCCGGCGATGAACCGGCCGACGTCGCTGATGATGGCGCAGCCCGGGGGGAGCAGAGCGTCGAGATGCTGGGTGGCGACGCGGATGTCGAGGGTGTCGGTGCCGGTCCGATCGTCGGGCGGTGTCCACTGCGCCATGGCAGCCGATGCCTCGTGACACCGCTGTCTCCACTGTTTCTTCTCGGGCAGTTGCCCCTCCCGGATGTTGTCGGCCATCAACGCGGTGACCGCTCGCGCATCTCCGGCGACCACGCAGGTCGGGGTGACGAACCAGCCCAGTTTCACTGGGTCGCGGTCGATCTGGATGAGCGACTTACCCTCGAAGAGCTCACCGCCGAAACTCGTGTACTTGTTCAGGCTGGCGCCGACCGCGATCACACAGTCGCTGTCGGCGAGCACCTGAGTGGCCTCGTCGTGGCCGATGCTGCCCATGATCCCGAGATGACGCGGATGTCCGGTGAACAGGCCGAGACCGAGTCCGCTTGTGAACAGGCCCGCGTCGAGCGCCTCGACCAGGTCGAGAACCGAAGCTTCTGCGCCACTTTCGATCACACCTCGCCCCGCGACAACCACCGGGCGCGATGCAGACGCTGCGAGCCCCAAGGCGGCGTCCAGCGCCTCTTCGTCGGTATGCGGCGCCGACGGCGCCCAGGCCGCGGACGGGATCGAGACGGTGTCCGGTGAATCAACGTCCGACAGGCTGACCGGTAGCGGAACGTTGAGCACAACAGGAGCATTCGTCGATTTGAGGCGTTGCACGGCGCGGGCGAAGTCGCGGCGCACAGTGTCCGGCCGGTGGATCCTCTCGTGGGTCACCCCCACCGATGCGCAGAGCGCGGCGATGTCGAGGCGCTGCATATGGGTCGCTTCGGCCGGGGTGTCACCCGTGATCAGCAGAATTGGACTCGGGAAGCGAGCGGCTTCGACGAGCGGCGTGAGCGCGTTGGTGAGGCCAGGCCCGTGGGTGACCGCGGCGACTCCCCACCGGCCGGTCATTCGTGCGTACGTATCGGCCATGCTGACGGCGCCGGCCTCGTGTGACGTCCGCACCAACCGGCCGCCCGCCGCCTCGAATGCGCTGCAGACGTACATGTTTGCGTCACCGAGGAGCCCGAACACCGTGTCCACCGAATGCCCGGACAGCTGTCTGGCCACCTGCTCGTAGACCTTCATGTCCGCCTTTCTCCCGGAGTGCTCCACATCACTCTGGCACGTTCGCGGGAATTTCGCAATAACGTATTTAGTTACGTAATTACATAGTTGACCGAGACCCCTCGGCGCGACATGACAGATCGATACGTAATTACGTAAAGAGGACCGCTATTGCGCACCAATGACACGATCGTGCATAGTGATCCCAGCCACATCGACCTCCTGGGTCCGGCGATGTTCACTTCGCACGACCGTCGGCCGATTGGCTTTCCACCGCTTCGGTGTTCTCGTCACAAAATTTCGTGGAAGGAACCGTCCGAGATGAAAACCAAAGCCGCCGTGAGCCTCGGGGTGAACAGACCGTTCGAAATCATGGAGCTCGAGCTCGACGGCCCCAAAGAGGGTGAGGTCCTGCTCAAGAACGTCGCCGCCGGTCTGTGTCACTCCGATCTGCACCTGACCGACGGAGACATGCCCCCGAGGTACCCGATCGTCGGTGGGCACGAGGGATCGGCCATCGTCGAGGACGTCGGACCCGGCGTCACCAAGGTGAAACCGGGCGACCACGTGGTGTGCAGCTACATCCCCAACTGCGGCACCTGCCGATACTGCGCGACCGGCCGTTCGAACCTCTGTGACATGGGAGCGACGATTCTCGACGGACGTTTCCCCGACGGCACCTTTCGCTTCCACAAAGACGGTGTCGATTACGGAAGCCTCTGCCTCCTGGGGAGTTTCGCCGAACGCACCACTGTGTCTCAGCACTCCGTCGTCAAGGTCGACGAGTGGATACCCCTGGAGACTGCGGTGCTGGTCGGATGCGGTGTACCCGCCGGCTGGGGTGGGCCCGTGTACAACAACGGCATCCGGCCCGGTGACACCGCAGTGATCTATGGCATCGGCGGTTTGGGTATCAACGCGATTCAAGGCGCGGTGATGGCCGGTGCCAGGTACGTCGTCGCGGTCGATCCGGTCGAATTCAAACGGGATATGGCGCTGAAGTTCGGCGCAACACACGCGTTCGCCACCGCAGAGGAGGCCCATGAGGCCGTTCGCGAGATCACCTGGGGTCAGATGGCGGACGGCGCTTTGATCTTCGTCGGGACACCGGACGAGAAAGTGGTGAGCGATGCGTTCAACGTCATCGGCAAAGGTGGCACCGTGAGCCTCGCCAGCCTTGCCGACCCGGCCAAGCTGACTGTTCATGTCTCCGGGATGGAGATGACCTTGATGGAGAAGACCATCAAAGGATGTCTGTTCGGATCGTCGAATCCGCAGTACGACATAGTCCGTCTGCTGCGCCTCTACGACGAGGGAAAGCTGAAGCTGGACGAGCTGATCACCACCCGCTACCGCCTGGAAGACATCAACCAGGGCTACGACGACCTACGCGCCGGCGTCAACATCCGCGGCGTCATCATCCACGATCCGGAAGCCTGAGGAACCCACATGACAACAAGCTTCGATCTGATCGAACTCAAGCGCGTGCTCGGCGGGCTGTGGGGTGCGCAAGATCCCACTGACTCCACCATGGCGGCCCTGAAGCGGGGCGTGCACGGCGAGGAGGCGATGCTCATCGCCGGCGAACTCGTCACCGCCTCCGACGGAAAGACGTTCGACAACGTCAACCCGGCAACCGGGCAGGTGATCGGGGCCGTTGCCGATGCCGGCGCCGCCGACGTCGACCGTGCCATCGACGCCGCCAGGCGGGCCTTCGATGAATCGAGCTGGCCACACGACGCGGAGTTCCGGCGCCACTGCTTACTGCAGTTGCACAAGGCCATGGCCGAATCCGCCGATCAGTTCCGGGCCACCGCGGTGGCCGAGATCGGAGTGGCGGTGCGGACGACCAACACGTTCCACTCGGACTGGCCGATCTCGTCCATACCGTATTGGGCCGACATGGCCACCAACTTCGAATACGAACACACGATGCCGGACCGCCCGTGGGCGTCAGGCACCCGCCATGTGATCCGTCAAGAACCGATCGGCGTGGTTGCGGCGATCACACCGTGGAACTTCCCGCTGCAGACCGCGATGACCAAGATCTTGCCGGCACTGGCGGCGGGCGCCACCGTGGTCCTCAAGCCGGCCTTTCAAACACCCTGGCATGCCACCTTGTTGGCGAGATTGATCGCCGAGAAGACCGATATCCCGGCCGGTGTCATCAACGTCGTGACACCGTCGGACAACGCAGTTGCCGAACGCCTCGCCGTCGATCCGCGAGTGGATCTGGTGCACTTCACGGGTTCCACCGCGGTCGGCAAGAAGCTGATGGCGGACGCGTCGGGGCGTGTGGCCCGTGTGGCGCTCGAACTCGGTGGCAAGTCGGCCAACATCTTGCTCGAAGACGCAGATTTCACCCAGATCGTGCCGCAGGCAGCAGGGGTGGTCTGCATGAACGCCGGTCAGGGGTGCGTGCTGCCCACGCGGTTGCTGGTGCCGCGCTCACGCTATGACGAGGCCAGGGAACTGGCGCGGATCACATTCGAGCACATGCCTTTCGGCGACCCCACCGATCCCGGCATCGTACAGGGGCCTCAGATCAGCAAGGTACAGCAGGATCGTGTGCTGGGTTTGATCGCGCAAGGTGTCGCTGAAGGAGCGACCTTGCTCACCGGCGGGAGGATCCCCGACGGCTTCGGCGGCGGATTCTTCGTCGAGCCAACTCTGTTCGCCGATGTCGATCCGCACTCGACCATCGCGCAGCGAGAGATCTTCGGTCCCGTGCTCGCGATGATTCCCTACGACAATGTGGAACACGCCATCGACATCGCCAACAACACGTCCTATGGCCTGGCCGGCTACGTGTGGGGCGACGAGGACGCTGCGGTCACCGTCGCCCGCCGGATCCGCAGCGGCATGGTCGCCGTGAACGGAGGCTTCTTCTACGGGCACGACGTGCCGTCCGGTGGATACAAAGAGTCCGGTCTCGGCCGCGAATCCGGCGTCGAGGGTTTCCAGGAGTTCCTGGAAACCAAGGTCATCGCCGTGGCCGGGTGAAACTGTCGTGACTTCACCGAAACAGCACCTCGACGAGATCGACGTGCTCGACCGCGACGTCACCCGGGTGGCCGCGATCGCGGCCACCGCCGCGAGCATCGAGTATTACGACTTCTTCATCTACGGTTTGGCGGCCGCGCTGGTCTTCCCGGCCGTCTTCTTCCCCGAGATGAGCTCTGTCACAGGAGTTCTGCTGTCGTTCGGCACCTTTGGGATCGGGTTCTTGGCCCGACCTCTGGGAGGCGTGGTGTTCGGACACTTCGGTGACCTCATCGGCAGGAAGAAGACACTGGTGATCGCCCTGATCGCCATGGGCATCGCCTCAACCGCCATCGGTGTCCTGCCGACCTACGCCTCCGTGGGCGTTCTCGCACCCGTAGCACTCACCGTGCTGAGGTTCGTGCAGGGCATCGCCATCGGCGGGCAGATGGGGGGAGTGGTGCTGCTGGCCGTCGAAGCCGCACCACCCCGCCGACGGGGGTTCTACGGCAGCTTCTCATCACTGGGCGCCCCCGGCGGCGTGCTGCTGGCCAACGTGATCTTCCTGCTGTTGACAGCCTGCGTTTCCGCCGAGGCACTCATTGAATGGGCCTGGCGCCTCCCGTTCCTGATGAGTCTCATCCTGGTCGGTCTGGCCCTGTACGTTCACGTCAAACTCGAGGACACCCCGTCCTTCCGGCGACTGCAAGAACTCCGACAGTCTGCGCCCGTCGTGGTCACAAAGACGCGCTCACCCGTCTGGACGGTGCTTCGCACCTACCCGGCCGAGGTGGCACTGACCGCCGGAAGCTACATCGGAATCAATCTGACCTACTACTTGTTCATCACATTCGTGATCTCCTACGGGACCAGCACTCTCGGCCTGTCACAGAGCACCATGCTGGCCGCTGTTCTCATCGGATCCACCGGGCAGGTGCTGGCGCTGCCACTGGCCGGTGCGGTGTCGGACCGGATCGGGCGGTCCCGGGTGTACCTGTGTGGAGCGTTCGGGCTGGCGGTGTTCGCCCTTCCCTTCTGGATGCTCGTCCAGACCGGGCAGTTCTGGTTCATCACCGTGGCGATGGTGGTCGGACTGGGCGTGCTCCACAGCCTGATGTACGGAGTACAGCCGGCATTCTTCGCCGAGACCTTCTCCACCGAAGTCCGGTACTCGGGTGTCTCGCTGGGTATTCAGAGCGGCGCGGTGATCGGAGGTGCATTCGCACCGATGACGGCCACCGCGCTGCTGTCGAGTTTCGGCTGGCCGAGTGTGGCTCTCTACATGATGGCAGGATGCGTTCTCACAGGTCTGTCCGTCTGGGTGCTGGCTCACCGCAACAGTGTTCGATCGCAGGAGGTGATCGGATGACGACCTCGGCTGAACAACCCAACGATGCCGCAACGGAAACCCTCGCTGGACTTCGTGCCTTCGTCTCTCAGTGGGTCACCGACGGCTGGCACCTGGAACGTGGTGAGACGTTCAACTTCCGTCGCCTGCTCGACTCCTTCTATGATTGGGACAGCGCTGACGTCCTACTCCACGACAACGCCGATCCCGATCGCGCGCTCTGCCGCTCGGCTGCATCGTATGCGGCCATCTGGGACCGTACGTTGACAAAGCTTGTGGCGCTGGACAACACCATCATCGATGGCCCGCACGTGGCCGTATCGGGTGACCTTGCCGTTGCGGACGTGTGTTTTCGCAGTCGGTTCGAGTTCGACAACGGCGACGTGGAAGTCGTTCCCACCCGATCATCCCTGGCTCTTCGCCGACATGGTAACCGCTGGTGCATCTTCCGGGAACATGGCTCGGCGCTGAGCCCAGAACACCAACCGAGAGAACAGGTATGACCGCATCACACTCATCAGACCATGAAGAAATTCTTGTCATCGGTGCCGGCGAGCTCGGCGGCAGTGTTGTCGCTGCGCTGATTCGGCGCGACGATGCCCCCGAGGTGACAGTACTGCTGAGGCCGTCCGGCACTCCCCGGCACGCCCGGCTGCGAGACGAACTGGCCGCGCTGGGCGCGAAGGTAGAACAGGCGGACGTGGCAACGGCAACGGTGTCGGAGTTGTCGGCTGTCTTCAGCAGGTACGACACAGTGGTGAGCTGCATCGGTTTTGCGGCCGGGCCCGGTACTCAGCGGAAGATCACCGAGGCAGCGCTGGCGGCGCGTGTTTCCCGGTATTTTCCGTGGCAGTTCGGTGTCGACTATGACGCGATCGGTCATGGCAGCCCGCAGGATCTGTTCGACGAGCAACTCGACGTCCGGGACATGCTCCGCGCCCAGGACGACACCGAATGGGTGATCGTGTCGACGGGGATGTTCACCAGCTTCCTGTTCGAGCCCGACTTCGGGGTTGTCGACCTCGCCGCCAACACCGTGAACGCGCTCGGCAGTTGGGACACCGAGGTCACCGTCACCACCCCGGAGGACATCGGTGTCCTGACCGCTGAAATCATCCAGACCCGCCCGCGTATCGCAAACCAGGTCGTCTATGTCGCAGGGGATACGATTTCCTACCGCGAACTCGCCGACATCGTCGAGAAGGTCAGGGGAGTGCCCGTGACCCGCAACGAATGGACCGTCGCGTACCTGCTGGAGGAGCTAGCTGGTCGTCCTGACGACGGTCTGGCCAAGTACCGCGCGGCGTTTGCGCAGGGCAAAGGCGTCGCATGGCCGAAATCGGGCACGTTCAACGAGGCCCGCGGCATCGCCACGACGACCGCCGAGGAATGGGCGCGCGCCAACCTCGATGCGGGGCCGGCCCGGTAGGCCATCCACGCGCCGCACAAGTGGTTGGCTACGCCCTTGCGCTATTGCCTGCGCTTTTCCTGTCGCACGGGAGACAATCGCCGTATGTCCACTGCGTTCTGGATCGTCATCGCGATACTCGCGATCGGGACGATCGCCGGCGGGTTGTTGCGGATGCGGGCCTGGCTGCAGCGGCCGGTGCCACCTGAGGTGATCGAGGCAGCACACCGCAACGACGACGAAGACAACTGACCGGCTGTCAGCGACTTGCCGTCGCATCTGGCCGATCGCGGTCAGCATCGTGCGCCATCCCGCTTGGGTCTGTTCGCGGTACTCGGCACAAGCCTCGTCCATCTTGTGGGTGAGGACGACCGAACAGCCCTGTGTTTCCGGCGTGATCTCGATGAGAGTCGGTCGCTTCAGTGCCCGATATGTTCCCCAGTGTTCCGCTTCCTGACCACCGCGCACGTCCGAGAAGAAGAACCGACCGCCCACGCGGGGGTCGATCTCGACCCCGCGGACATCACCTTCGAGGCCGTGGCCCCTCAGGGTGCTCTTCGATCGCGTCCAGATTGCGCGTCCACATCGCCCGGTAACCCTCCAGCCACTCGTCGACGGCTTTCAGCTGGGACGGTTCGAGCCGGTATATGCGCCGTTGGGCCGCAACCGTTGTACTGACGAAGCCGGCCTCACGCAGCACCTTCAGATGCTTGGAGACGCTCGGTTGCGACAGTCGGAGGTGTTCGACGAGCTCCGTGACGCTCGACTCGCCGAGGCGCAGCTGGTCGAGGATGTCTCGACGAGCCGGCTCGGCGAGCACAGCGAACGGATCGGTGCGCACTCAGTTATATTCCGCCATCGGAATATAACTGTCAAGGCATACGCAGTGCACTCGAACATATTGCGCCGTCACCGACCCCGTAGGATCACGTGGTGCCTTACATCCTGCAGCTTGACTCTTCAGCGAACCTGTCGTCTTCGGTGTCCCGATACCTGACCGAGAAGTTCGCTCAGCGGTGGGCGGCCGGTGCGCCCGACCGGGAGATTCGCCGGCGCGATCTGCACGTCGAGCAGTTGCCGCACCTCCCGACCAACGCATTGCACTTCACCGCCGACACCCGCCCACAGGATGCGCAGGCTCCTTCGGCTTCTGCCGAGGCGCTGCAGTCCGCCCTGGTGACCGAATTGAGCGAAGCCGACGCAGTTGTCATCGGCGCACCGATGTACAACTCGTCGATGCCCTCGACGATCAAGGCGTGGCTGGACTACGTGCACGTGATCGGACTGACATCGCCGGCCGCCGAGGGAGTGTGCCCGCTGCGCGGAAAGCGGGTGGCCGTTGTCTCGGCCCGCGCGACACCCACGGGGCAGGATCCTCGCACCGACCTCGCCGTCGGACCGTTCTTCACGATCCTCGGCGGGTTCATGGCCATGGACGTCGAAGGATTCGTCGTCCACAGCGAACCACCGGCCGCCGAAGGCGACTTTTACCGTCCGGTCGCAGAAGTGGAGGCCGAACTGTTGGAGTGTGCCGACCGCTGGCGGTGAGTATCGGCTACTGCTTGCTGAACGCGGTCGGCCTCACCACGATGATCACGCGATCGGCCTTGTCGGCGGGTGGCTCGGTCAACGGGCCGTCGTAACGGTCGTTCAGCTTGAGGTAGAACGCGCCGGTGGGGTCGGGCACGATGTCCTCGACCAGGCCGCGCACCTCGAGGTAGCGGTAGGGGTTGTCGGGATCGATGACGGACATCGCGACCGCCGGATTCGCCTTGATGTTGCGGTACTTCTGCCGCTTGGTGGTGTGGGTGAACCGCAGCACCTCACCGTCCCAGGCGAACCACATCGCGTTCACCTGAGGAGTGCCATCAGGACGGACAGTGGCGAGATGCCCGTACAGGGGCCGTTCGAGCAGAGATTCGTAACCCTCGGGCACGGCGACCATGGCGATCCTCTCGTTGGTGACGTCCTCATCGCAGTTCTACCGCACGTCCGTATCGAATGCATCGACCGATGGGCGGGCAAAACTCCGGCAACCGACACCGGGGCGTGGATCGGGGATATGCTCTGCGCGAATGCGCGTCCCCGTGGCCACAGCGCGCTGTCGACGTGGAGGTTGCACCATGCGAGCCGCACGGACATCGGCGACGATCCTCCTGGCGATTCTGGCACTGGTTGTGCCGCCGCCGGTCACAGCGCAACCGCTCGAGTTGGCCGCGAGGCTGGATCGCGCGATAGAAGCGCGGCTGGCGCAGATGGGTGCGCCAGGTGCGATCGTGAGCCTGTCGATCCCCGGTGAGATCGACTACGTGAAGACGTTCGGTGTGGGTGACACAGCCACAGGGGTCCCCATGCTGGTGGACAACCACCACCGCATCGGCAGTGTCACGAAGACATTCACCGGAACCGCGATCCTACAGCTCGTCGAGCAGGGGCGAATCCGCTTGAGCGACCCAATTTCCCGGTATGTCGAAGGTGTTCCGTCCGGTGAGGTGATCACGCTCGATCTACTCGGCCGGATGCGCAGCGGGCTCATTGACTACACCGAGACGGGTGACTTCATCGAACGGCTCTACCGCGAATCACCCACGGGGCCAGATGCTTTCGCCGTGACTCCCCGCGAACTGGTCGAGTCGGCGTTCGCGCAACCGCTGAAGTTCACACCGGGCAGCCGGTACGAGTACTCCAACACCAACACCGTGCTGCTCGGCATGGTGGTGGAGAAGGTGGCCGGAGTGCCGCTGGGACAGTATCTGCAGGACAACATCTTCGGCCCGGTGGGGTTGAGCCAGACCAGCTATCCGGGCAATGGCTGGTTACCCGGGCCATATGCGCACGGGTACAACAAGGCGCCGAACGACGCGATCGTGGACACCACGCTGTGGAACCCCTCGTTGGCGGACGCAGCCGGGAAGATCGTGTCGAATGTCCACGACATGCGAACGTGGACCAAGGTGTTGGGCAGCGGTGCGCTGCTGCAGCCGGACACACAGGCCGAGCGGATCAGCAACGGTTCCGAGGTGGTCCCCGGGGTCGACTACGCATTCACGATCTTCGACGTCCAGGGCTGGCGCGGGCACAACGGCGACATCCCGGGTTACGCCACGGTCGCGGTCTACCTCCCGCAGCGCGACGCCACATTGGTCGTGTTCGTCAACTCCGATGTGCCCGAACCGCATTCGGCGGGGCAGATCGCGGATGTGGTGACCACCATCGCGACACCTGACCACGTCTACGCGGTGGGCCCGCAACCGCCCCTCATGCTCGAGGACACCGACGACCGACCCGCCGGCTAGAACTTGAGGTAGCCGCCGTCGATACGCAGCACGTCGCCGGTGTGGTACCGGCTGGCCGAACCGGCCAGATAGACCGCCACTCCACCGATGTCGTCCGCGGCACCCCACCGCCGCACCGGGACACGCGGCAACACACGCTCGCGGAAGCGTTCGTCGGCCAAACCGTCCGCGGTCATCTCGGTGTCGAACCATCCGGGCGCCACCGTGTTGGCGCGGATTCCGTGACGGGCCAACTCGACGGCCATGCTGTCGATCAGTCACGCGACGCCGGCCTTCGACGCCGCGTAAGCGGGTTGGCGCGGCATGCCCTGGAACGCGCCCAGGCTGGACACCGCCACCAGGCTGCCACCGCGGCCCGCCTCGATCATCTGGCGCGCCGCTTCACGAAGCGTGACGAACACGCCGTCCAGGTCGACGCGCGTGACTTCCCGGAACATCTCGAGCGACGTCTCCAGAACCGGAGTGAACTCACCACGCACCCCGGCGTTGGCGAAACACGAGTCCAGAAAACCGAATTCGCCACGAACACGCGCCATGGCAGCCGTGGTCGCCTGCTCGTCGGCGACGTCGCACACCAGCGGAAGAACGGGCCGGCCGTGCCGTCGTAGGTGCTCCGCAGCGGTCTCCAGGCGGGAGGCGGTGCGTCCGAGGATGGCCACAGCAGCGCCGGCGCGGGCCAGCCCCTCGGCCATACCCAGGCCTATGCCGGAACCGCCGCCGGTGACAACCGCGACGTGGCCGGTCAGATCGAAGGGATTCTCAGGTGTTGCTGCGTCGGTCACGGGCCGACTCTACGCAGACGCGCTACGGAGGAATCCGGGTGCCCCGCGTACGACTCCACCGGTGCCCGGCGCGTCCGCGCAGGCCGGGTTCTGCGCCGGTCCGATCACCGGTGGCGCGTCAGTGGGGGGCCGGTTGGGTCCACCGTGGATCGATGCTGACCGGAATGGATGGCTCGCAATCAACTGTCTTGTTTCCCACCAGGTTTCAATGCCGACTCCGGTAAACCTATTGCAGGGTATGAGAATTCGATGCGAAGCTGTACCGATTCGTTCGAACGCCACCTGGCTGTGTTACCACCGGGATCGACCCCGCACAGCCACCTCTAGTCGCACTTTCAGCAAACATGGTGTCCCATTTGGACAATGCGCGGAACGCCTGAGGAAACTTGTGAGGTTCCTGTGCGATTTTGCGAGATCGCGATTGTTCTAATACAGTTCACGGCTAACGGCGACAGTGCAGTAGCACCAGTTTGGGTGACGCCGATCACAACATGGCAAATCGGGAATATCCGCACCACGGGTGTGGTGTGTCCTAGGTCGGCCAGTTCGTGCGTCGCTGCGGCTGCAACGCGCTCAGCAAATTTTGCTGGCGTTTACCGACCATTTCGGTGACAAGTCACCGGATCGCGACCCGTGCGCGGTCACGCCACGCTGCTCAGCTCCCGGGCGGCGGGGTTCAGGGGGAGTACGAGGTCCGGCACACGGATCCACAAGTTCACACCCCAGAAGAGAGCAGAACTATGCCGAAACACCGAATGCCTGCCACATCCGGCGCGCAGAAACCTGTGAAGAAGATCCTCGCCGGCGTGCTCGTGATGACGGGCATCGGTGGGGCGGGTCTGCTGTCGACGCCCACGAACCGCGAGGCCGCCGTCGCAGTTGAGCAACAGCCTGCGCTGGAAGCCGCGGTGGCGCCGGTCGTCGCACCCGCCCCCGCGCCGGTGGCTGCGCCCGCGCCGGTGGCCGCCGTGACCAAGGACTCCGACGCGCAGGCGGTCGTCAGGGCAATCGTGGCCCAGGGACAGGCGGCCGGGCTGAATGAAGACCAGATCAAGACGATCATCGCCACCGCAAAGATCGAGTCCGGTTTTCGTCCTGCGGTCTCCGGTGGTGTGCAGGCCTATGGGAGCCGCGGTACCAGGGCTGACGAGGTCATCGGCCTGTTCCAGGAAAAAGCCAGCTTCGGCACGGTCGAAGAGCGCCAGGACCCCAACAAGGCAATCGCCCGGTTCATTGTCCGATTCAATGATGCGTTCAGGAAGTACGGCACCAGCGACAACGTTCTCGCGGCGACGCTTGCCCAGAACCCGCAGCTGCGCAAATACCGCAGTGGTGGCGTCGGTACGCACTACTACAACACCGTCCGGGCCGCGATGGGCGCGGCCGCGGACCTGTACAACCAGGCCACCGCCGCCACGCTCTGACGCGGTACGAGGGCAGTAGGCGCAAATCACGGCGTACCCTGCCCACGCGGCCGCCAGGGGTCGGAGCGGATTCGATGACGGAAAATCGCTTGCCGCTCCACGCCGCCTGAAAGGTTCGCGTCGTGAGCTGCCGACTGCGCTGGGCTTCGAGGTTCAGCTTCACAACGCGTCGACGTTCAGCCAACCGTCGATCATGAACGCGTCGCCGCGTGCCACCACGGTCGCCCCGCCGTGCCCCGGATAGTGCGCGGGAATGACGGCGGCACGCCGCCTGGACGCCTCGGTCAGCACGCGTCGACGCGTCACTGCGGCTTGGTCGAAGTCCTCGTCGAGCACACATGAATCCGTGGGGTGGTGGATCTGCATGGGGCTGTGGGTGAGGTCCCCGACGAACACCGCCGGTCGGCCCGCATCCAGCCACAGCACCGATGAGCCGGGTGTGTGGCCCGGAGCGGGCCGCAACCTCAGCGACTCGCTGATCTGGTAGTCATCGGACCACAGTTGGATCTGACCCGCCTCGTCAACAGGAAGAATACTGTCGGAGAACAGGATTCGGCTCGCATCGAGTCGCGCCTGATGCTCCTCGTCCCGGCCGGGGCCCCGGGCGTCGGCATTTTCCGGGTGGTAGTAGCGGTAGTCGGCTTCCGGCACGAGATAGCGGGCGTTCGGGAAGGTCGGCACCCATCGATCGTTCTCGCGTCTGGTGTTCCACCCGACGTGGTCGGTGTGGACGTGGGTGTTGACGACGATGTCCACCGAGGCGGGGGAGACGCCCGCGGCTTCGAGCGCCTCGAGGAAATCGGTGTCGAGACCAGCCAGGAATGGCATGGCCGGGCGGTCGCGACCGTTGCCGACGCCGGTGTCGACCAGCACCGTGAGTCCGTCGACCTCGATGACCCACGTCTGCACCAGGGCGTGCCACTTGTCGGAGTTCCAGAACGTGGGGCTCAGTTCGGACGCGAGTTCCTGCCACACGTCGTGTGGGGTTCGGGGAAACATGGTGAGCGGTAGATCAAGACGCCATTCGGCCACCCGTGAGATGGTCGCGGCACCCAACTGCGTGCGGTCGGCCATACACGAAGATTATCGAGTCATCCCAGGATCGCGCGCGCGGCGCGTTCTGCGATGAGCATCACCGGCGCATTTGTGTTGCCGGAAGTGATGTTCGGCATCGCGGAGGCATCGGCCACCCTCAGACCGGCGACCCGGAAGACGCGCAGATCGGTATCGAGAACTGTGGTGGCCGAGGTAGGCAGACCATGTGTGTCGAACGCACCCATTGCACACGTGCCGACCGGATGGAAGATCGTCGTACCCAATTCGCGCGCCGCCTGCTGCAGATCGTCGTCACTCGCCAGCTGCGGGCCGGGAAGCATCTCCTCCGGAGAATATCGGGCCAGTGCCGGGGCGGACATGATCTGCCGCGTCATTCGCAGGCCTCGCACCGCCTTTTGGCGATCGTCGTCCGTGGACAGGTAGTTGCAGAGAATCTTCGGGTCGGCCAGCGGATCCGCGGTGGCCATCCGCACGTGGCCGCGGGAAGTTGGGCGCAGATTGCACACCGAGGGAGTGATGGCCGCGAAGGGGTGCAGGGGTTCGCCGAACTTCGGCAGGGACAGTGGCTGCACGTGCCACTCCAGGTCAGGGCTGGCCAGAGTGGGGTCGCTCTTGGCGAAGGCTCCGAGCGTGGACGGCGGCATGGTCATGGGCCCCGAGCGCAACAGCAGGTACTGAATTCCCATGCCCGCGCGCGTGATCCAGTTGCGGTAGAGCGTGTTGACGGTACGCGCACCGCGGACGCGGAAGACCGTCCGAAGCTGCAGATGGTCCTGAAGATTCTCACCGACGCCGGGCAGGTCCACGGCCACAGGCACCTGGTGCTCGGCGAGTAACCCGGCCGGACCCAGACCCGAGACCTGCATCAGATGGGGCGAACCGATGGCGCCGGCACTCAGGATCACTTCACGCCGGGCTCGGACGTCGACAATCTGTCCGTCTTTGAGCAGCCGCACCCCTGTCACTCGATGCTGCGCCGTCGTCCAGGCACCCCGACGTTGCTCCTCGCTCACCTGATCGTCCATCAGCAGCCGCAGAGCGCGCGTTTGCGTATAGACGGTGAGATTGCGACGGTGCGCGACAGGGTGCAGGAACGCATCGGCCATCGACCAGCGCCGACCACGCCGTTGGTTGACGTGGAAATACGCGCTGCCGGAGTTGTCGCCGCGATTGAACTCTTCGATCGGGGTGATGCCGAACTGGGCAGCGGCGGCCTGCCAGGCGTCGAGGATCTTCCACCGCACACGCGGCCGCTCGACCCGGATCTCGCCATCGGCGCCGTGCCACTCGTCGGCACCCCCGAAGTAGTTCTCCAACTCCTTGTAGATCGCCAGTGTTTGGCCGGGTCGGTCGGGGCCACCCCAGAGCCATCGGTCGTCACCGGTGGCCCGAGCCCACAGTTCGTAGTCGCTGGCCTGCCCGCGCATGTGGATCATGGCGTTGATCGAGGAGCACCCGCCGATCACCCGACCACGCGCGTAGATGATGCTGCGGCCGGCCAGACCCGGGTCGGGTTCAGTGTTGAAACACCAGTCGGTGCGGGGGTTGGCGATGGTGAACAGGTAGCCCACCGGCACCTTGATCCAGAACCAGTTGTCTTTGCCGCCGGCCTCGATCAGGAGCACACGATGATCTGGGTTGGCGCTGAGCCGGTTGGCCAGTAGGCAACCGGCGCTACCGGCACCGACGATGACGTAGTCGAATTCGGCCACAGGGCAGGTTTCCGGCACCGTTCCTCCGTTCGGCGTTTGATGCGTGGCCCATTGTGCGCCATGGCGATCCGGTGCGAGGCAAGGGGCGAAACGTGTCGTCTGCAGGATGGGAACACTTCGCCGTGGCGATCCGCCGGCACCGTGCAAAGGAGAGGGCGTGCATTTCGGGCGCCGAATCACACACAGTCAGGCAAAGCGCTGGCTACCGTAGGAGAACAGTCGCTCAGTTGCCCGATACCGGGTATGTGAACGGCCGAGAACTGACGTTGAGTACATACGGTATCGGCAACGCAAGGAGTTCGTGATGGCGGCGCGGGGGATCAAGGCTTTCAAGAAAATCATGCAGACGACGTTCGATCCAGACATGGTGATCCCGGATGAAGTGAAGGTCCCTGAACTCACTGGCGACCACAGTCTTGCGCGGAACAATCTTTCTCAACATCCCATTCCGCCCGGTTCCCTGATTTGGAAATATTGGGGACGACTTGATGTCTCATTCTTCGGAAATGCCGCCATGGGTCCCATCGCCGGCGCTTGGCCGCAGATGGCGCAGGCAACCGCGGGTTCTGTTCTTTTCACAGGTGACAACTCGCTGCGGGCCCGCGCCAAGATATACAAAGAGCGAACACGGCGATCACACGAGTACATCTACAGCACGGTTTACGACGCCCCCGAAGATGCGAAGAAATACGGGCTGAAGATCAGGAACATGCACAAGCCGGTCAAAGGAAAATTGAAAGATGGCACGTTCAACGCGCTCAACGCGGAAACCTTTTATTTCGCGCATGTCACCTTCTTTTATTACCTGCTGATACGGGTCGTCGAGCAGCTGCACTTCGACGGATCCATGCCCAGAGCGATGAAAGAGCAGATCTTCGAGGAGTCCAAGGAGTGGTACAGCCTGTTGGGTGTGGACGACAGCGCTCAGCCGGGCACGTACGACGATTTTGAGCGGTACCTGGAAAACATCGAGCGAAACAAATTGGTGAGATCGCAGGTAACGGAGCTCATGTTGGAGCAATTCATGGAGCGTCGCGTGGCCCCGCGCTGGTGGCCACCGGTCATGAAGAAGTATGTCTGGCCGTGGCTGGCGGCGCGTCGGCAGATCGTCGTCAATTGTTACCCGGCCCATGTGAAGGACTTGTTCGGCCTGGAGTGGACTCCCGAGGACGAGGACATGTCCCGTCGCTTCATGCACATGTATCGCCGGTTGTCTGCGGTCGTCGAGCGTTTCGTCCCGTTGAGATTGTTGTACCTGCCGATCGCGGCGAGGGGATTCGAGCGCGAGGGGATCGATCCACGCGCCGTCACCCTGGAGTCCGCCCAGCGGACCCTGCGGGAGAGTCGTGCCCGCTGGGCTGCTCAGAAGTGCTCCGAAGGGAAGGAAGAGGTTCCGACACCCGGCTGACGTCCTGTTACGTTGCTTCATTCGTTCGGCCGATTGTGTCCGGTGCACTTTGTTGCTCTGTGGCCAGCGCGCGGAGGAGGCAGGCCCCCACCGACAGGACGACAACGAGCCCGCCGTACAGGTAGGTGGTCTGGGCAAGGCCGATATGCGGTACGGCGACGCCGGCGAGGACGGCGGGACCACCGAACGCCAGGTAGCTGACGACGAACACTGCCGCGAACAACTCGCCACGCTCGTGCGGTGCGGCCAGCGGCGTGATCGAGCGCAGGATTCCGAGGAACGAGGCGCCCACCCCTGCTCCGGCCAGGACCGCCGCAGCGATGAAGACCCACAATGAGCCGACTGCAAGCCCGACGAGGCTGAAGGCGGTCCCGGCAGCGAGCGCTGTGGTGCCGTACGTCGTCAAGGCGCGTGAGGACTTGCCGCGGCAGACGTAGCTCGTCACGGAACCCACGCCGGCGAGTGCCGCGACGACGAGTCCCTGCTCGGCGTGGTCGGTGCCACCCAGTTCCTGAGCGACGAGCGGTGCGCCCAAGGACAGGTACAGCCCGGTGGTGGCCCATCCGGCGACCAGTCCGGGTGCGCCGCGCCAGAACGGTGGGCGCGCGGCCGCGGGCACGCCCACACGAGGAACAAAGGAGCGCAGGAGACCTTCGTGTCGAGGGGATGTCTCCGGAAGTAGGCACGCGGCCGCCGCTATCGCCACGTACAGGGACGTGAGCCCGCCGAAGACCATGGCCGGCGCCGACGATGAGTGGTCGAGCAGGACGCCCGAGATCGGGGCGCCGAGGGCGAGCCCGCCCAGCGGGAAGACGCTGTTGAGAGTGGCCGCCAGCCCCGGTCGGTTGCTCGGCTCGAGATCCACGACCGCGGCTGACAAGGTCGACATCAAGAAGCCGGTGGCGGTTCCCTGGACGATGCGAGCGACGATCAGCGCCGTGACGGAATCGGCGTGCCAGAACGTCACCATGCTGGCGGCAAGCACCACAAAGCCGAACGAGATGACCGGGCGCCGACCGATGTGGTCGGACAGCGACCCGACGACCAGCAGCGTGACCAACAGGGCGCCGGCGTAGACAGCGAAGATCGTGGTACTTGTCGCCGCTGAGTACCCGAGATGCTGTTGCAGGACGGGGTAGAACGGCGAGGGGGCGCTGGCACCGACTGTCATGGCGAGACTCGCTGCAACGGTCAGGCAGAAAGCCGGTGTTCGGGTCCTCCGGACGACCGGCGTGACGGCGGTGGCAACGGACATGGCAACCTCGCGACTCGAGTCCATGAAAAGAACAGTTCGAAAAAAGTGGAACTCTAAGAACGTAGCCGTCAACCCGCGAAGGTTCAACTATTATCGAACCATGAGAGCCGTCACACAGCTGGCGCACCCGGACATCGCCGACGTGAAGCTGACCGATGTCCTGTTCGCACTGAGCGATCCGGCGCGCCTCGCGATTGTGCGTGAGCTGGCCAATGGCCCCCTCGCGATGGCCGAATGCAGCACAGTCAACCCCGATTTGCCGAAATCGACCAAGTCACACCTCATGAAGGTGCTGCGCGAGGCCGGCATCATCCGTAATGAGCCCGACGGGCGCAAGCGGATCCTGACCTTGCGTCGCGCCGAACTCGACGAGGCGTTTCCGGGGCTGCTCGACGCGATACTCGATAGCTCAGCCGACGACGAGTCGCCGGTCACCTAACGATCAAGTCCACCTGCGGCGGAGCGAATCTCGATCCGCCGCAGGAGACGGGATCCGAACGCCCAGTGCCACGGCGACGTTGTCCCCATCAGAGGGGCATGCGGCTCTGATCGATTCGAGAGTGGGGAACATGGGCAAGCTGGACGGCAAGGTGGCGGTGATCACCGGTGCGACAAGCGGTATGGCATTGGCCGGCGCGAAGCTGTTCGTCGAAGAGGGAGCATATGTCTTCATCACCGGTCGGCGCCAAGAGGCGCTGGATCAGGCTGTCGCGGCGATCGGCCGCAACGTGACGGGCGTGCAGGGCGATGCCGCCGACCTCGAGGATCTGGACCGGCTGTTCGAGACCGTCGAACGCGAAAAAGGAAGCGTCGACGTGTTGTACACGAATGCTGGGATAGGACCGACCGCCCCACTCGGTGCGATCACCGAGGAACTGTTCGACGAGACCTTCCGGGTCAACACCCGCGGGACGCTTTTCACGGTGCAGAAGGCGTTGCCGCTCTTCAACGACGGCGGTTCGATCATCATGACCGCCTCGAACGCGTCGATCAAAGGCTGGCCCGGATGGAGCGTCTACGCGGGGAGCAAGGCCGCGCTGCACGCGTTCGCCCGCGTCTGGCTCGCCGAACTCCAGGACCGACGGATCGGGGCAACGTCCTGAACCCGGGACCGGTCGAGACCGCGTTCATCCAGGCCCTGCTGGACGTTCCTGCGTTGAAGGGCCAGATGGAGGGAATGATCCCGCGAGGCGAGCTCGGCCAACCGAGGGAGGTCGCGAGCGCCGCGCTCTTCCTCGCCTGCGACGACTCAAGCTTTGTCAACGGCCAACTGGTGAACGTCGACGGCGGTGCCACCGCGATCTGAGGAAGCGCCCCTCCTGCCGGTGCAAGGGTTCACGCGATGCTGCTGAGAATCGCAATGACCAGCCCGCCCAAGGTGAGCAGTCCAACTGTCACCGCGGCGGCGATCGCCCGGCCTCGCTGGTGCCGGCGGGCGGCACCGATCGCCACGGCGATGCTGATGAGGATCAATGCTGCATATGCCGCCAGACCCATCGTCAGCGTCGCCGTGGTCGCGGCGCTGGCCACCGTCACGATGTGCATGCCGTGAGCCTACGGCGCAGGGCGTGACGGGAAAGTCGTGGGCGTCAGCGGAAAGCGATCGCGACGGTCTCCGAGTTCGCCGATTGATCCGTCCCTGCCGTGGGTTGTCGGCGTCCTCGGCGGTCCGCCACGTACAGCGCACTCACCGACAGGAAGCACACCGCGGCCGCCGCGCCGAAGACCTCGAACAGGCCATGCGCACCGCCAGTGGCGATGGCGGTGCCACCCACCACCGGCCCGGTGAAAGAACCGACAAACGATGTGCCGTTGGACCAACCCAGCGCTGACGCACGGGCCGGCAACGGGTAGATGTCCGCGGTGGTCGCGTGGATGAGATTCATCGTGGAGTGGCCGCCGATTCCCATCAGTGCCACGCATCCGACGACGGTGGCCAGCGACGCCGGAAGCGTGAGCAGTCCGGTCATACCCACCAATGTGCTTCCCGCAGTGGCGATCCCGACAACCGCCGGCCCTCGGCGATCAGCTGCCCAGGCGGTCAGAAACGATCCTGCGACCGCGGAGGCGGTCAGCACGAAGGTCATCAGCAGCGCCGTTCGCAGCGTAAAGCCCAGATCCACCATGGCTTGCGCCGCCCACACGTTGAGGCCCTGCCAGGACACCATGTTCGCGATCGCGCAGGCGGCCACGATTGCGGTCACGGCAAGCCCTCGACCGGTGAACAGAATCGCGAGTTTCTCGCGCGTCGAGCACAGCCGGCCGGCCAGTTCCTGCGGGGTGTCGGTCGGGATCGCCATGAATCCAACGGCCACCAAGATGGCCAGTCCGGTACCGGCTCCGACGAAGAACATGGGACGCCATCCGAACGCCGGCAGGATCGGAACAGCCAGCAGTGCCGCCATGACCCCGCCGAGCGGAATGCCCGCCATAGTAACGGTCATCGCGAGCGACGCGCGGGCGGCTGCCGCGCTGTTTCTCGCGACGGTCATCGCCGTCGTCAGCGACGCACCGATTCCCAGACCTGTGAGCGTGCGCGCGAGAGCCAGCATGAGGGCGTTGACCGAGCACCCCGTGAGGATCGCGCCTGCGGCGAACAAGGAGATCGCCACAAGGAGTACTCGCTTACGGCCGATTCGATCCGCCAGCGTGGGCGCGGCCACCGACCCGACGATGGCGCCGATGTACACGAGCCCTCCGATGAGGCCGGTTTGCTCATCGGTGACCCCCAGGGACGGGTCCTCCAGCAGCATCGGCACCACCGACCCGTACACGATCAGGTTGAATCCCTCGATGACCGTGATCACCATGCACAGGGCGATCACGGCTGGATAGGACCGGGTTTCAGTCGCCGCGTCGTGTGCTGGGCGGGCCGTGTGAAGAAGCATCGAGTTCCTTTGCGGACGGACCCGAACGAGCGGAAATGTCGGGCGGCGACGTAGGCCATGTTGCGGCCTGAGATGTGACCCAGGTAACCCCGAGGTCCCGAAAACCGGGACACGTACGCCCGGCATTCCGTTCAGTGCGCCGATCGCCGGAGGGCAATTCGGTCACAACTGCGAGATCCCGCCGTCAACCACGAGTTCGGCACCGAGTATGAAGGTCGACTCGTCTCCCGCCAGGTACAAGGCAGCCTGCGCGATGTCGTCGGCAGCGCCCGCGCGACCTGCGGGGGTACGTGCCACGAGAGCGGCCAGAACAGCCTGCGCTTCTTCAGGCGTGCGGCCCCGGCGCTGGAGCGGGGTGTCGATTGCGCCCGGCGATATGGCGTTGACTCGGATCCCGCGGTCGAGAAGCTCGGCTGACCACGTGCGAGCGAACGAGCGCACGGCGGCCTTGGATGCAGACAACAGTGACAGGCCCGGCCGGCCGACCTGGTTGAGGAACGAGGTGTTCAGGATGACCGAGGCGCCGGCGCGGAGGATAGGGGCGATTGCCTGCATCGAGAAGAACACCCCCTTGATGTTGATGTCCATGATTTCGTCGTAGCGTTTCTCGTCGGTGTCCAACAGCGGTGTGGGATAAGCGATCCCGGCGTTGGCGAAGAACACGTCGAGGCCGCCGAACGTATCCCGGAGCCGCCCCACCACGGCCGTCATGTCGTCGAGTGAGGTCGTGTCGGCCCGCAGAGCCAACGATCCGTCGCCGAGATCATCCCGCGTGCCTGCACCCGATCAGCGTCCCGGCCGATGACGGCCACCTTGGCGCCTTCCGCGGCAAACAGCCGTGCGGTGGCCAAACCGATGCCGCTGGTTCCGCCGGTGATGAGAGCGGTCTTTCCGGCGAGTCTCTTGTGGGACAAAACTTCTCCATCTCTGTTGTCGAGGGGGTGAGGGCGGGTCAGCGCGCCGCCGCGCGCTCGGCGGCGACCCGCCGCATGGCGCTGACGCCGCCTGCCAGCCGAGTCACGGCGGCCTCGAGGGTGGCCTCGTCGGCACGTTCCGGCGAACCGCAATCGAAGGGCGGTGCCGGATCGTATTCCAGGACAAGTTGCAGTGTCCTCGCGAATGGTTCATCGGTCAGCACCGCGGCGAGCTGCAGCGCGAAATCGATCCCAGCCGTTACCCCGCCGCCGGTCATACGGTTGCGGTCGATCACGACCCGTCGATCGTCGGGAATTGCGCCGTAGGCGGAGAGGAACTCTCGAAAGGCCCAGTGTGAGGCTGCACGGTAGCCATCCAGCAACCCGGCCGCGGCGAGGATCAGCGACCCGGTGCACACACTGGTGAGGTATCTGGCCTTGCCTGCGACCGTCCGCACGAAGTCCAGTGTTTCGTCGTCTCGAACCATGACGCTGGTGCCGTGCCCGCCCGGGATGAACAGCACGTCGTACTCCGGCTCGCAGTCGGCGAAATCGCGATCCGGCACGATCGTCACATGCGAGTCCGTTGTCACGGGATCTCTGGTCTTGGCGACAAGGTGGACGATGGTGTTCGGCAGCACCGAAAGCACCTGCTGCGGGCCGACGAGATCCAAAGTGGTGAACCGGGGGTAGAGCAGCATCGCGATGCGGGTGGGCGCGTTGTGCGCAGTCATGGTGGTGCCTTTCTGGATGTTTGCGTACGGCGACACGATCAGGTGAAGGCCTTGCGATACGCGTCCGGCGATATGCCGAGGAGCCGGATGAAGTTTCTGCGCATGGTCTCGGGGGTGCCGAAACCACAGCGCGCAGCGATCGCAGCGACCGTGTCGGTGGTCTCCTCGAGCTGACGGCGCGCCGCCTGCGTGCGCACCCGGTCGACGTATGCACCGGGCCCCTCGCCGATCTCACTGGTGAACACCCGAGTGAAGTGACGGGTACTCATGGCCGCACTCGTGGCGAGGGTTTCGATGGTGTGCGGAGCCGCCGGGTCTGCCTCGATAACCTCTTGCACAATTCGGATCTCGGCCCGCCGAGCTCGGGGTGTCCAGATCGGCGCGGCGAACTGAGCTTGGCCACCGGGTCGGCGAAGACTCAGAACCAACCAGCGCGCAACCGCTTTCGCAACCTCGGTGCTGTGGTCGTCTTCCACGAGAGCCAACGCAAGGTCCATGCCTGCGCTCACTCCGGCGGCGGTCCACACCTGCCGCGAACTCCGGACAAACATCGGATTCGGATCAACCCTGACCTCTGGATAGCGTTGCGCCAGTTCGTCGGCGAACGCCCAGTGGGTGGTCGCCTGACAGCCGTTGAGCAGACCGGCCTCCGCGACGAGGAACGCCCCGGTGCAGACGCTGACAATCCGGCGTGCGTGTCCCGCGGCCTCGCGAAACCACGTCATCAGGGCCGGATCCGCGGCGGCCTGCCGCACGCCGACGCCTCCAGGGATCACCACCGTGTCCACCTGTTCGGGATCGGGCAGTGGGCACGCCATCAGCCCCAAGCCGGTGCTCGCCGGCACCGGTTGACCGTCGACCGAGGCGAGGGTGACCTCGTAACCTTCGAGTTGCCA